>PDMX01001698.1_pt1 | contig 23025 bp, 26 predicted proteins | sample 1515501 | NCBI WGS metagenome assembly PDMX01 (sample SAMN07343022, study PRJNA328102) | Marine metagenome, whole genome shotgun sequencing project. | biome: marine; feature: bay; material: water; isolation source: viruses from water sample < 0.22 micron filtered, nuclease treated ...
GGTGGTAATCTTAAATCATACTTTGAGAAACACCGTAGGCAACTTGTGTTTAGCAATGAGGGTCTGATTCATGTTGGCAACGCTGACATCAACGGACATGACACTATCAAGCGTGTCTATCATTCTAGTGGCAAGTCACCAACTCTTAACGCTTGTACGGGTGGCAATCGTGAACCTAAAGTTTTCGTTGAGCCATACAAATGGCGTAAGCTTACACCGCTTGAGGCTGAACGCCTTCAAACAGTTCCCGAAGGATACACTGACCATGTATCGAATACCCAACGCTATAAAATGCTTGGTAACGGATTTACGGTCGATGTCATTGCTCACATCTTAAAGAGCATCAAACACAACAATAAGGAGTTATGCTTATGAACAAGAAACAAACATTACTAAACGCTTTCAAAGGTCACTTTGTATCGGGAAGTTTTACCAAGGTTAATGGTAACGTCCGTCACTTTCACGGTAGGCTCATAGAGGCTACTAGAGATAGTAAAAACCATGTGACTGTATGGGATGCTGATTTGCATCAGTATCGAAGGTTCAACCTAAATGCGGGTGAACTGAAACTTAGAAAACGTGACGTAGTATTAGAGTTAAAATAATGGATGATATGTTTAACTGTGGTATCTGTGCCAATGAACACCACCATGAAGAAATGTGTGGGTTTGATGGGTTCACAAAAGACGATATCCAACAATGCGGGGTTGCTCATTTACTTGAGCAATTCCCAAAAATTGTCCAAGACTCATTATTAGTCTGTAACCATTGTATCAATGAACATGGAGTAAATACATGAACAAGAAACCAAACCTTAGTCGCTATCAGTTTGCGGAGATTCCTAACAATCAAGAGGGTCGAGCATTCATAGGGCAACTCAAAGCTTACCTTAACAAAGACCGCTATCATGTAGTGGTCAAAGGTCAGCACATGAACGATGAAGCAAAAGCTAATTGGCGTAGATATGAAAGTGGGCAACCTATCGCCCTCTCCACCCATCTAAGGGTGTACGTCAACGATTCGATAGGCAACTAAAGGAGAGACTTATGGCAAGGCCAAACAAGATTAAAGAACCCACCATCACATACAATGTGAACTTGCAGGTTCGTAACTACGACAAGCTAAAGCAAATGGCTTTTAAGCAAAGCGTAGATGCTAACTCGCAGGTAGCTGTTGCGGATTTGATTCGTACAGCGGTGGATAACTTTATTGAAGCCCACGCTTAAATCTTGGATTCTTGGGAAGCTACCGCAGCTTTCCAGGAATTTATTTTTATTGCAAATAAAAGCAGTATAGATACTGTGGGTCGTTTAACAATTAATTGGGGATAGATATGAAAACAGATGTTAGAGAAATGTCAGTTCTTTACGGTAAGGTATGTGAAAAAGTATGGAACAAAAAAGATAATTCACAAAAGGCACGGGCTAAATGGATAGTAAAGTTTTTCGGGTCGCAAAAGTTGATTAATGAAATTAATGATTTTGACATTGAAAAATTAGATACTGCACTAAGCAAACGTGACATAAGTGGTTCAACAATAAATGGTTACTACAGTGCTTTGTCATCAATGATGAAGTATGCCAAATCAAAACCAAGTATTTATGGAAAAGATTTTGAGCCTTTGCAATTTGATTGGCGAGAACGTGGGTCGCATAGGTTAAGATATTTACAAGAGGATGAAGAACAAAAGCTGATTAAATTATCACCAAAGTTTTTGCCTTTTTATATTTTTCAAATTGATACGGGATTACGGTTATCCGAAACTATTGGTCACAATAGTAATGCACCTGTATCATGTAAAAAGCAGGGTTTTTTGGTAGGTGATGTTGACCGCAGCGGAAACTTTATTAATTTGTACAACCGCAAACACATGAGCAATGGTGAGTACAGTATCATACCTTTGACAACAAGAGCCAAAACAATAGTACAGAAACTAAGTGAAAACAAAGCTGATAGTGAGCCTGTTTTTCCAAACGACTATTGGGCTATACAAAGAAATTGGAGAGAAGTTGTAAAACCTGCTTTCCAGGAAACTGATGAATCTTTTTGTATTCATATGCTACGCCACACGACTGCATCAAGATTAGTACAACGGGGGGTCGATATTTATGTGGTCAAAGAAATCATGGGTCACAAAGATATTAAGACAACTATGCAATACGCCAAACTAAATAACAAAACTTTGATGAATGCTATGAAAGTTTTAGATACAAACCAAACAAACTGCTAGGAGACACATATGGAATTACCTAAAGAATTAGTAAAGCTAATTGAAATATCATCTAAAGATTTGGAGCGACAGACCGCCCTTGAACTAGAGATGAGGACTCTTGGAATCAACAGGTTCAACAAGAGAGTACAGGAACATAAAGAGAGGGGCGAAGAGTCGTTCTCTAATTATGGTAAAACTTTATTGGGGTCGAGCATTGACCCGATGGCACAAGGTCTTATTACTTTTGTCGATGAAGGTAACCGTACCAAAGGGGCAACACCGATTGCCGTAAAGTTGCTTGAGCAGATACCGCCAGAGGTGGCCTGTTTGATTGCAGCTAAAACAATAATTAACTCAATCACCATCAACAGACAGTTAACATCTACGGCTATCACTATAGGTAAGAATGTAGAAACAGAAATGTGGCTACGTTTCTTTGAAGAAAAGAACCCAGAGTTATATGGGGTCGTAAAGCGTGACCTTGATAAACGTAGTTTTGGCTACGGATACAAGCGTAGGAAGATGAGGGAATCCGCAGTAAGAGATGGGGTCGATGTACCTGCATGGACAAGAACAGAAAAGGTTCATGTTGGCTACAAACTTATTGAACTGTTCATAGAACATACTGGCCTTGTTGAAGTTGACAAGAAAGGCAATGGTGTAAAGAAAATTGTATCGCTAGTTGCTACAGAAAAAACTATGGAATGGATTAAAGATAGAAATGGATTCATGGAGTTACTTGCTCCCGAATACTTCCCGACTTTGGTTCGCCCAAAATCTTGGGAAGATAAAAAGGTTATTGGTGGTGGTTACTATTCTCGCCATGTCAAACCTTTGCAACTTGTAAAATATAGAGACAAGAAAAACTTACAAGACTTAGAGAAACATTCTATGCCCGTGGTTATTGATGGCATTAATGCAATGCAATCTACACCATATACAATCAATCCTTTTATTTATGAGGTGCTAAATCATGCTTGGAATAATAGCCTCGATGTTGGCGGGTTACCAAAAGCCGAACTACTCCCGCTTCCGCAGAAACCACACGACATTGCGGAGAATGTAAATGCTCGTAAAAAGTACCGTAGTGAAGCTGTTAAGGTTCATACGGAAAATGCAAGGATTAAATCAAAAAGACTACACCTAAGTAAAGTGCTTTGGATTGCTGAAAAATTTAAAGATGAGCCAGAAATCTATATGCCACACACTTTGGACTTTCGGGGTCGAGCATATCATGTGCCAAACTATTTGAACGGGCAGTCAGTAGACTATGCAAAGGCATTGCTTTTGTTTGCTAACGGCAAGCCAATCACCGAAGAAAACAACGGGGCGTTCTGGCTTGGTGTCCAAGGTGCTAACCTGTATGGCTATGACAAAGATAGTTATGATGTACGGGTCAAGTGGGTCAATGAAAGTTCTGATTCATTTATAGCAATAGCCGAAGACCCTTACACCCACCGTGAGTGGGAACAGGCAGACAAGCCTTGGTCATTCTTAGCATGGTGCAAAGAGTGGGCGGAGTTTCAAAAGCATGGCTATGGATTTGTGTCTCGTTTTATTTGCTCAATGGATGGAAGTTGTAACGGCATCCAACATTACAGTGCAATCCAACGTGACCCTGTTGCAGCTCAAGCCGTAAACCTTATACAAACTGGTGACGTACCGAATGATGTTTATCAGATTGTAGCTGACAATGTAACTAAAGCACTAACCAAGATAGACAACCCACTTGCTATGCTTTGGATTAAATATGGAGTCAAAAGGTCTACTTGTAAAAGAGCAATAATGACCCTGCCTTATGGTTCGACTAGATACAGTTGCTCCGACTTTGTGCTTGAGGATTTGACCAAGCGTGGAGACAAGGGTGATGTACATCCATTTGGTTCACAAGAGTTTAGAGCCTGTACATTTTTATCGGGTATCATCTGGGATTCAATTGGTGAGATAATAAACTCTGCCCGTGTGTCTATGGATTACTTGCAAAAGACCGCAAGGATAATGGCAAAAAATAATTTACCTATACGATGGGTATCACCTTCTGGATTTCCTGTCGTGCAATCTTATCCCGAACTACGGCTGAAGAGGGTCGAGACTAAATTGTTTGGTGAGATTATAAGGCCAAGGATACATGAGGAGACAGAGAAGCTTGCAGTTTTAAAAGCAGGTAACTCACTGCCACCTAATGCAATCCATTCCCAGGATTCTGCCCATCTTTTCCTAACAACAGTTGATGCTTTAGGTAAAGGTGTTCAGTCATTCTGTAATGTCCACGACTCATATGGAACTGTGGCAGCCGACTGCGACAAACTTTCAGACAGCATCCGTTCTACATTTGTTGATATGTATAAGGACTACGATTTGTTGCAAAGTATCAAGCAATCAGTCGAGCCTGTACTGGATGAAAAGAGCAGGAAAAAGCTACCCGAAGTACCACCAAAAGGTGACTTTGATTTAAACTTGGTATTGAGCAGTGACTTTTTTTTCGCATAACCAATCCGCCAACGGATACAATACCTTCCCTATTAGACTGAAGGGTAAAGATTATCCGAAGGTTATTATTAACTAACAAGGAGACTAAACATGGCAATGTCAAATGCATTTACAACACCCGTGGGGGTGGCAGCTTTTCCTTATCTGTCAACTCCAGATACTAAGTTTAATGAGGAAGGTGAATACAAGGTGAATCTCATTCTTACTAAAGAAGATGCTCAACCTGTTATCACACAAATCGATTCTGTTTATGATGAGAATGTCAAGGAGCAGAAGAAGAAGCTTGGTAGCAAACCATGCAAGGAAGCTAATCGTCCTTATGCTGATGAACTAGACCAAGAGGGTAACCCAACTGGTAAAGTCATTATCAAATTCAAATCGAAAGCTGCATATAAACCCGCAGTGTTTGATGCGAAGGGAACACCCATGCTAGAGCATAACATTTACGCAGGGTCTGAAATCAAAGTGAACGGTGCTATTGCTCCGTACTACACATCAATGGTTGGAGCAGGAGTTAGTCTTAGACTAAGGGCTGTTCAAGTCATCCAGTATGTTGAAGGTACGAGTGGTGCAGGTCGCTTTGGTTTCGATGAAGAAGTAGGATACGTTCAAGAAAAAGAGGAAACCAAAGATGCACCAGTATCAGAGGATTCAAAGAGCGAATCGGACTTCTAAGTATCGGTCTGGGTTAGAAGAGGCCGTTGCAAATCAACTTAATTCATTATCTATCCCCTTTGAATATGAAAAGTTGGTTCTCAATTATGTCCGTCCAGAGAAAGAGCATAGGTACACTCCCGACTTTGTTCTTAACAATGGAATTATAATTGAATGCAAAGGTCAGCTTCTAACTTCAGACCGTCAGAAGATGATACTCGTAAAGAAACATCATCCGAAGAGGGATATCCGTTTTGTTTTCAGCAATAGCAAGTCCAGGATTTCTAAAAAGTCTAAGACTACTTACGCTATGTGGTGTGAGCGAAACGGATTCCCATACGCTGACAAGTTTATACCAACGGAGTGGCTCTATGAGAAACCAGTTGCATAAACAGGCAAAAAATTTTACAACAATAATGTACTACAGTTGTGTGTCGTACAGCCCTAGGTCTTTTTGGTTCGCCAAGATGCCTAGGGTTTTTTATTTAGGAGACAAAGATGGAAAGTGAATTTACCCATCATGCTCCATGTGATTCATGCGGAAGCAAAGATAACGTAGCTGTCTACAGTGACGGACACAGTTATTGTTTCGGTTGTGGCAAGCATACTTCAATTCATATAGGAGAACAGATGGAAACGGAAAGTGTTCCCAGTGAACTTATCATTGGTGACTTATCGGCTATTACTAGTAGGCGTTTAAGTTTAGACACCATTAAGAAATTTAATTATAGGGTCGGCAAGTACAACGGTAAACCTGTACAGATTGCCAATTACCATGACAAGCAAGGTAATATAAAAGCACAGAAGTTGCGTTACCCAGATAAGAGTTTCCAATGGTTGGGTTCAGCAAAAGAAACTGAACTGTTTGGTCAGAGCCTATTCGGTTCTGGTAAAAACGTAACAGTTTGCGAAGGCGAAATTGATGCCATGAGCATGAGTCAAATGCTTGGTAACAAATGGCCTGTAGTTTCAATCAAGTCTGGTAGCAAGGGTGCAAAGCGTGACATCCAAGCCAACATGGAATGGCTAGACAAATTTGAAACCATTACATTTTGTTTTGACCAAGACGTTCACGGGCGTGAAGCTGCGGATGAATGTGCTAAATTATTTGCACCACAAAAAGCAAAGGTAATGAACTTTGATTTGAAGGATGCCAACGAGATGTTGGTTGAAGGCAAAGGCGAAGAACTTGTCAAAGCATTTTGGAATGCAAAGCCATACGCTCCAGACGGTATTGTATCGGGTGCAGATATCTATGACATCGTTCACAAGATTGATGACACCAAGTCAGTGCCTTATCCTTTTGAAAATCTTAACGGGCGTACCCGTGGAATGAGAAAGTCAGAACTTGTAACTGTGACCGCAGGTAGTGGTATCGGTAAGAGTTTGTTTGCAAGACAGGTAGCCCATCACTTGCTTAAACAAGGTGAGACTGTTGGCTATGTAGCATTGGAAGAGTCAATGCAAAGGACTGCCCTTGGTATCATGGGTATCGAAATGCAAAAGCCATTGCACTTATCAAGAGAAGGTGTGACGGATGAAGACTTTAGAAATACTTTTGATGCGACTGTCGGTAACGGCAGGTTCTTTTTATACAATCACTTTGGTTCATCGATGGCTGACAATTTGCTATCGAAGATTAGATATCTTGCCAAAGGATGTGAATGTGGTTGGATATTCTTAGACCACTTATCAATCATTGTAAGTTCTATTGCCGATGGTGATGAGCGTAGATTGATTGACAATACAATGACTGCCTTACGTTGTCTTACTGAAGAGACAGGTGTAGGCATGATGCTTGTGTCTCACTTGCGTAGGCCAAGCGGTGATGAAGGGTTTGAAGCAGGTAAGATGACAAGCTTAAATTCTTTAAGAGGTTCACACGCCATTGCACAATTGTCCGATATGGTTTTAGGACTAGAACGAAATCAGCAAGACAGTGAGAACCAACATGAGACTACTGTTAGAGTTTTGAAGAATAGACATAGTGGTGATTGTGGTGAGGCAGGTACATTAACTTACGACACAACCAAAGGTATTCTGATGGAGTCTACATATGTCCAAGAGTTTTGATGAGAAGGGTCTTGAGTGGACGAAGGTCATCATGGATGCATTGGCAGAAGTAATGCAAAATCCAGGATTGCACGTTGAGATAGAGGTGGCATCATTGCCTTCTTACTTAATGATTGATTCAGCCCTTGGAGTTTTAGAAGAGGAGAACGAAGCAGCGGAGCGGATATCAGTAAGGCTCTGCACTTTACATTAACAATATAGGAGAAACAAAATGAGCGAATTAGTTTTTGATATAGAAACTGATGGTCTAGATGCAACCAAGGTACACTGCATAGTTATTAAAGATATACATTCTAATGTAGTCTCAACTTACAGTGACACCAAACAATGCACTGGTAATCTAAGAGAAGGTGTTGATGCTTTAAACAAAGCAGTGTGCATCATTGGTCATAACATAATAAAGTATGACATACCTCAGTTACTAAAGTTTTATCCAGACCTTAAACCTAACAGGGTGTTTGATACTTTAGTTGGTTCAAGATTAATCTACCCAGATGTTTTTGATATAGACACAAGGTCAAAAACAATACCTACAAAACTATGGGGTAGCCATTCATTGAAAGCATGGGGGTTACGTCTTGGTAATCCAAAGCAGGAGATAGAAACAGATTGGTCAGAGTTCACACAAGAGATGTTGGACTACTGCATACAAGATTGCCATACCACTCATACTCTGTTTCAACGTATGCTTTCTAAAAGATACTCAGAACAAGCAATTAAATTGGAGCATGAAGTTTGTGAAATTATATCAAGGCAAGAACAATTTGGTATCATGTTCGACACAGAAAAAGCAACGACACTCTATGCAAAGTTATCAGCCAAGAGAGAAGCGATTGCCCAAGAACTCCAAGAAGTCTTCCCACCCATCGAAGTTCGTACAGAATTTATTCCAAAGGTTAACAACAAAGCCAGAGGATATATAAAGGGTGAGCCTTTTATAAAGGTATCGCATACACAGTTTAATCCTTCATCAAGACAACACATTGCTGACAGGTTAAAAACTTTACACGATTGGAAGCCCAAAGAATTTACACCCGATGGTTCACCCAAGGTGGATGACCGTGTGTTAAACCAGTTACCATTCCCCGAAGCCAAACTACTCGCTGAATACTTCCTCCTAGAGAAGCGACTTGGTATGTTGGGGGATGGTAAACAAGCTTATCTAAAACTAATGAAGGACGGTAGGTTACATGGTTCTGTTAATACTAACGGAGCAGTGACAGGCCGTAGTACGGCAAGCAACCCCAACCTTCAACAAGTACCTGCGGTCTATGCACCATACGGGAAAGAGTTTAGAGAATTGTTTACCGTGCCGAAAGGCTACAAGATGGTTGGCGTTGACCAAAGCGGAATCGAAACCAGATTACTCGCCCACTATTTATATAAGATAGACAACGGTGAGTACGCCAAGATAGTTTTGGATGGTGATATTCACACTGCAAACCAAGAAGCTGCGGGATTAGAAAGTCGTGACCTAGCGAAACGCTTTTTCTATTGTTGGCTTTACGGTGGTGGTGTCGGAAAGATTGCTGAAGTAACAGGCAAGACAAACAAAGAAGCCAAGCTTGTCAAAGAAAGATTCCTAAATCGTATGCCCGCATTAGCTAAGTTAATTGAGCAAGTGCATTCGGCTGCGGATAGGGGATACCTTGTCGGCCTTGATGGTAGACTCATAAAAGTAAGAAATAAATTCTCGTCACTCAATACTTTGCTTCAAGGAGCAGGGGCTTGTTGTGCCAAGCAATGGTTAGTCGAGTTTAACAGAGCCATAAAAAAATATGACGATGTTACTCAATTGCTTTGGATACATGATGAGATTCAAATTCAAGTGCCTACACATTTGGCTGAAGAAGTCGGTCAGTTGGCGGTTGATTGTATTGACCGTGCAGGGAAAGACCTTGGGATAAGGTTGCCTCTGGATGGTGAATATAAAATCGGGAACAACTGGAGCGAGACACATTGACAAAAACATATACTAATAAGTTCGACATCGATTTAAAGTTTGGTGAAGAACGTGAAGCAATGGTGGCATCTATCTTAGGTGAATCAAAAGACAAGATAGAAGTTAAAACAGAACGTGATTGGTGGCACAAGACAGGTAACATAGCTATTGAAATAGAATGCCGTGGTAAACCATCTGGCCTATCAGTCACAGAAGCTGACTATTGGTTTCACATACTAGCAAGAGGTAAATCAAACTACGCTATTATTATGTTTGAAGTACCCGTTCTCAAAAAGATTGTTGAGAAATTTAAAGACAACACAAAGATGATTGGTGATGGATGGCAATCTAAATGCGTCCTCATTCCATTATCCGAAGTGTTTAAATCCGCAAACCTCGTAGACTAAAAGGAAACTAAAATGAAAAGAACATTGTTAATTGATGGTGACATCATTGCATATCAATCGGCAGTCAAATCTGAACAGCCTATTAAATGGGATGATAACCTATGGACATTGCATTCATACACACCCGAAGCCATAAAGATGGTTGATGATGGTATCGATGCACTGAAAAGAAAACTAAAAGCTGATTCTATTGTAGTGGCTATTACGGACACAAAGAATTTTCGTAAGGATGTATTGCCAACATACAAAGACAATCGTAAACAAAAGCGTAAGCCGTTAGTGCTTGGTGATATGCGTAGCCATCTCATTAAGAAATACAAAGCTGTATTCTATACTAGCTTAGAAGCTGATGACGTACTTGGTATCTTAGCTACAAAGCCATCTAAAGATGAAACTATTATCTGTTCTATAGATAAAGACTTTATGGGTGTGCCTTGTAACTATTGTCGTGATGGTGAGACTGTACAAAAGATTTCACTTAACGAAGCTAACCACTTTCACATGATACAGACTTTGATGGGTGACCCTGTTGACGGGTACTCTGGCGTACCAAAAGTTGGGGCAGTCACTGCTAATAAAATGTTAGCTGACAAAGATATGCCAGTAAAAGATATGTGGGAGATTGTTGTTAAAGCCTATGAGAAGGCGGGCATGAATGAACAAGATGCTTTACAACAAGCAAGGGTGGCCAGGATTTTACGCCACGGTGAATACGACAAGAAGACAGGTGAGGTGAAACTATGGCAGATATAGAAGAACCTACATTTGATTTTATAAAACCACTGCCAGACGATGCAGCCGAAAGAAAAGCCATCCCTGTTTACACTGGTGTTATAAAATATTTTCCTAATGCACTTGCGTGTGTTGCCAAAGTATCACTGAAAGGTGGACTGCAACATGGTCAAACACCAGAGACATTGCATTGGGATAGAAGTAAATCTGGTGATGAACTTGATGCTATGGTGCGACATATACTTGATGAAGATTGGGGGCAAGTTGCATGGAGAGCATTAGCTAATTTAGAAAAACAAATAGAGAAGGGATATAAAGGATGAGTCACGACAAACTAGAATACTTCATTGAGATTGACTACAGTCGTGATGAACTAATTACAGAACAAGGCATGAAAGTTTTGACAGATAGGTATCTGTTGCCAGACGAAGGGTCACCGCAAGATGCGTTTGCCCGTGTAGCCCGTACCTTTTCAGACACACCAGAGATGGCACAACGTATATATGATTATGCCTCACAACTTTGGTTTATGTTTGCAACACCTGTACTAACAAACGGTGGTACAAAAAAAGGTATGCCTATTAGTTGCTTTTTAAATTATGTTCCCGATAGTCGTGAAGGTTTGACTAATCACTTCACAGAAAATGCTTGGCTTGCTTCAGTAGGTGGTGGCATTGGTGGCTATTGGGGTCACATTCGTTCAGACGGTGAGGCCACATCTGGTGGTTCACAATCGTCTGGTTCAATTCCATTTATGCACATCGTAGATTCAGAGATGCTTGCATTTTCACAAGGTAAAACAAGGAGAGGAAGTTATGCAGTATATCAAGACATTAGCCATCCAGAGATTGAAGAGTTTCTGGAAATTCGTAAGCCCAGTGGTGGTGATATTCACAGAAAGTGTCTCAATCTTCATCACGGGATTAATATTACTGATGAGTTTATGCACATCATTGATAAGTGTTCTAATGATAGGAACGCAGATGATAGTTGGGAACTTGTTGACCCTCATAGTGGGTCTGTTGTTTCTACTGTCTCCGCAAGAAAGCTATGGCAAAAGATTTTGGAAACACGGGTGGCAACAGGCGAACCGTATATCTTCTTTTCAGACACGGTTAACGAAAGCTTACCACAGAGTCAAAGAACTCTGGGTCTAAAGATACACCAATCAAATCTATGCACAGAAATAACTTTGCCAACAAGCGAAGACAGAACTGCGGTGTGTTGTTTATCTTCTGTTAACATTGAGAAGTTTGATGATTGGGAAAAAGACAAAATGTTTATTCCCGATGTCATTAGATTTTTAGATAACGTGTTGCAGTTCTTTATTGATAATGCTCCCGAAGCTTTAGCAAAAGCAAAGTACTCAGCAATGAGAGAAAGAAGTATTGGTCTTGGTGCAATGGGATACCATTCTTATTTACAATCCAAGAACATTCCTTTTGCTAGTGCATTAGGTGCATCAAGAAACAATGTTATCTTTAGACATATACATACACAAGCTATGGAAACTAATGTTGTTCTTGGTAAAGAAAGAGGTGAAGCACCAGACATGGTTGGCACTGGACTTAGGTTTGCTAACGTAATTGCTATCGCCCCTAATGCTACTAGTTCTATTATATGTGGTGGCACTAGCCCATCGATTGAGCCATACCGTGCAAATGCCTATGTTCATAAAACTATGAGCGGTTCATTTTTAATGAAAAATAAATTTCTCCAAAAGCGTTTAGCGGAATTAGGAATAGACACAGATAAGGTTTGGACAAGTATCATTGCCAAGCGTGGTTCTGTTCTACACTTAGAAGAACTAGATGATTGGGATAAAGAAGTATTCTCTACAGCAATTGAGATAGACCAGAACTGGTTAGTAGAGAAGGCAGCCCAACGACAAGCTTACATTTGTCAGAGTCAAAGTTTAAATATCTTTGTACCTGCGGATGTGGACATTCGTGAACTACATGATTTGCATATGAAAGCGTGGAGAAAGAAAGTTAAGACGCTTTACTATTGTAGGTCAGAGGCCATACGAAGAGCCGAAATAATCTCAAATAAAATAGAACGTAAAAAGCGGGATGACTACGTTGGAGAGTCAGACTGTATAATGTGTGAAGGATAAAAAAATGCCACTACAAAAAGAACGAACCCACTATAAACCTTTTGAATTTCCGTGGGCTTTTGAAGCTTACGATACTCAACAGAAAATGCATTGGCTACCTAGTGAAGTGCCAATGATGGAAGATGTTAAAGATTGGAATTCACGCCTAACTAATGAAGAAAAGAATTTGGTAACACAGATTCTAAAATTCTTTACACAAGGTGATGTAGATATTGCTCAAGCATATCTAGATAAATACATTCCAATGTTTAAGCCACCCGAAGTAAGAATGATGTTGTCTGCGTTTGCAGCCAGTGAAGCTAACCATGCACATTCTTATTCATTGCTTAACGATACAATTGGTTTGCCCGATTCAGAATATCAAGCATTCCAGGATTACCAAGCAATGGCTGACAAACATAATTATTTGTTTGAAGAACGTGGTGATAGTATTGAATCTAAAGCCAGAGACTTGGCGGTGTTCTCAGCATTTGGTGAGGGGCTACAATTGTTTGCTTCTTTCATTATGTTGTTGAACTTCCAAAGGTTTGGTAAAATGAAAGGTATGTGCCAGATTGTTACTTGGTCAATACGAGATGAAAGCCACCATGTAGAAAACATGATTAGGCTTTTCCATACTCTTGTTGATGAAAACAAACACATATGGACAGATGAATTTAAAGGTACACTTTATCAAATCTGTAGAGACATGGTTGACTTGGAAGATAAATTTATTGACCTCGCTTTTGAGCAGGGTGGTATACAAGGCTTGTCTGCCGATGAAGTTAAGATGTACATTCGTCACATTGCTGACAGGAGATTGTTACAGCTTGGCCTCAAGCCTAACTATGAAATTAAAGATAACCCATTGCCGTGGTTAGATTGGGTCTTAAACGGAGTTGAACATACAAACTTCTTTGAGAACCGTGCTACTGAATACAGCAAGGGTTCAACAACTGGCTCTCTCTGGTAGAGAGCCTTATTACTTCCCTTATTAGAAAGAATTAAAATGGATGAATTACCAATAACTGTAGAAGAGTTACTAGAAAAACTAAACGAAGTGTATCCAAGTGAACCTGCGAGTCTAAAAGATTCTGATAGAGAAGTATGGTTTAAAGCAGGACAACGAAGTGTTGTTGATTTTCTATTACTTTTAAAAGCTAGAGGTGACGAAAACATACTAAACAAAAGGAGTTGATTATGTGCATGGGCGGAAACAGTTCACCACCACCAACTCATCGTCAGTATGATTCCTCAAAATATTATAACGGTAATATCTATGACCCTAAACCCGAACCCAAACCAGTGGTATCTAATCAAAACAATAATGATTCTGGTGGTGATGGCAATACTGGGGGCGGAACTATCGTACAATCTAGCGGATTAAATGTTGTTGATAACAAATTCAATAACGACAACAACCTAAGTATTTACTAATGGTAAATAGAATATTAACAATTACAAATAGAAGGAGAAGCAATATGTGTCTAGGCGGAAGCAGAAGTCCTGCACCACAACCTGTAGCACCACCACCAGTATCTAGTGTTCAGTCACCAGATGAGCAAGCCCCAGAATTGGAAATTGCAGGTGAAGATGCAGCAGAAGTGGCAGCAAAGAAAAAGAAAAAGACAGGTACAAATATGCTACAAACTGATGTCAATACATCTGGTACTGGCGTAAGCAGTGTATCTATCCCAACTGTTTAAGGTTTATAAATGGAATATTCAAATACCGCTATAAATGATAGTGCCGAAGGACGATATGAGACTATGGCTCAGTACCGTGAGCATTATCTTGATAGAGGTAGAGACTGTTCCGAACTAACCATCCCCCATGTAATAGTAGCTAGTGGCTTTGAATCATCTAGTGATTTATATACGCCTTACCAAAGTGTAGGCAGTCGAGGTGTTAACAACCTTGCCAGTAAACTTTTGCTATTACTCTTTCCCCCAAACCAACCATTCTTTAGACTAGCAGTCGATGGCAAAGCTAAAGCCGAAGCTGAAAACAATCCCGAAGTAAAAACGCAGATTGAAAAAGTCCTAAGTAAAATTGAACGTGAGGTTATGGGTAGGATTGAAACAGATGCGATGCGAGTACCTGTATTTGAAGCCTTAAAGCATTTGCTTATTGGTGGTAATGTAATGCTTCACTTGCCTAAAGCAGGTAAGATGAAAGTATACCCACTAGACCAATACGTTATTAAACGTGATGATGGTGGCTTAATCCTGGAAATTGTTGTTAAAGAAAACATTTCTATAAAAGCACTACCAGAAGAAGCACAAGAAATTGCGTATGCACATATGTCTTCTGAAGATATAAAATCTACAGATGAGTGTGATGTATATACACACATTTATAAATTACCAGATAATGGTTTTTATGTTTGTCAAGAATTACACGGTGTCAAAATACCGTCAAGCATTGGTAAGTTTACTGAAGAGAACTTTCCATTCTTGCCGTTGAGAATGATATCTGTAGACAATGAAGATTACGGCAGGTCATATGTTGAGCAATATATTGGTGACCTCAAGTCGTTAGAAGGATTATCAAGAAGTTTAGTTGAAGGAGCTGCGGCCAGTTCTAAAGTCGTATTCCTAGTTAAACCAAATTCAAGCACAAAGAAACGTGACCTAGCGATGACTCGTAATGGTGATATCATTACAGGTAATGCAGGTGATGTTGATGTACTACAAGCACAAAAGCATTATGACTTAGGTGTAGTAGAGTCAGCTATTGGAAAATTTGAACAGCGTTTGTCCTTTGCGTTCTTACTGAATGCAGCCGTACAACGTGATGCGGAAAGAGTGACAAGCACTGAAATCAGATACATGGCAAATGAACTAGAGACTGCCCTTGGTGGTGTGTACAGTTTATTGTCACAAGAATTACAATTGCCTATTGTAAGATTGCTTATGCAACGAATGAGTAAGAAGGGTGAGATACCTAACTTACCAAAAGGCACTGTGAAGCCCACTATCATTACAGGTGTTGAAGCACTTGGTAGAGGGAATGACCTAGAAAAACTTAGGGAGTTCACCGCAGAAATTGCACAGCTTGCCCAGATTAATCCGCAAGCCGTGTCAATGCTAAACATTGGAGATTTAATCCAACGTATGGCGAACAGTCATGGAATAGATACTGAAGGCTTAATTAAGTCTAAAGAGGAATTACAGGCTGAACAACAACAGGCACAAGAGATGCAACAACAACAAATGATGGAGCAAACTGCCCAGTCTGTTGCACCTCAAGTGGCGAACAATATGACTAAACCACAATAAGGAAACAAAAATGGTAGAAACAACTACAATCAACGAAGGCGTAACAGCTTCTGATAAACCAGAAGAAGTTGCAGAACAGTCTTCAAGACCAGATTGGTTGCCAGAAAAGTTTTCCTCACCAGAAGATATGGCGAAAGCTTACGGTGAATTGGAAGGCAAACTAGGTAAACCTGCGGAAACTCCAGAAAGTTCCGACACTGCTAAAGAAGAAAACCTTAATATAGATAAAGCGGAAGAAGCTGTCGAATCCGCAGGTTTATCTATGGAGAATCTTCAGCAAGAATATGATTCTAATGGTCAACTTGACGAGAAATCATACGAAGCACTGGAGAAGGCGGGCATCACTAAGGATTATGTTGATGCTTTTATTAACGGTCAACAGGCATTGGCAAACCAACGTGCAGGAGAAATCAAAGGCATTGTTGGTGGTAATGAAAATTACAATGATATAATGCAGTGGGCTAAACAAAATTTGAATGCTCAAGAAATTGATGCATACAATGTGACTGTCAACGGTCGTGACATTGAGCAAACTAAACTTGCTGTCATGGGGTTACAGGCACGATACTCAGCAGCAGAAGGTATTGAACCGAATCTAGTTAGAGGACGTTCAGCGGGCGAAGCCAAAGGTGGATACCGTTCTTGGGCTGAAGTGACTACGGCTATGAAAGACCCTAGATATCAATCTGATGAAGCTTTCAGAATTGATGTCCAGAACAAGATAAGTAATAGCCAACTTTAGTTGTGCGACACTTGTGTGTGGCAACTGCCAGAACGACAAAGAAAGACCTCTTGAGGGAGACAATCTGGAATTAAGTGAAGGCTTTAAGTCTCTAAATAAACTTAAATCTAACAATCTCAAGAAGGAGAATATACTATGGCAAATGCAGCCCCAGTAAGCGTTGGTCGAGTCAACGCATCAGGTTCGGAAGATGCCCTGTTTCTAAAAATCTTTAGTGGTGAAGTTCTTACATCGTTTGAACAAGCTACAGTAACAGCAGGAGCGGAAATGGTTCGCTCTATTGCTAATGGAAAGTCAGCAACCTTCCCAGTAATGGGTAGAATTTCTGCGGCTTACCATACTCCAGGAACTGAATTAACTGGAAGTGATGTAAACCATAACGAGAAGACGATTACAATTAACGACTTGCTAGTATCTAGCGTATTCCTATCAAATTTGGAAGAAGCTAAGAATCACTGGGATGTACGTTCTGCGTATTCGACTGAAATCGGTAGAGCATTGGCTTTCCAAAAGGATAAGCACATCTTGCAAACTATCGGTCAAGCAGCTCAAGGTGCGGCCAACGTGTCTGACACTAGCTATGCGTCTGGTACAGTTCTAACGAACACTGGTATCGCATCTGGTACAGCAGCGACAGCGGCCAATGCAATGATTGATTCATTGTTTGATGCAGCGAAGCAACTTGATGAAAACTATGTTCCTAAAGAAGGACGAAAAGCTTTCATCAAACTAGAAGAATACTACAAAATGGCTAATGCAACTAATGCAGTCAACGTAGATTTCTCTGGTGGTGCTAACGGTGGTGTAGCTGATGGTAAAATCCTAAAGGTAGCAGGAATTGAATTAATTCCAACTGCTCACTTTAGTGATATTGCTACTGACCTTTCGTCTAATACAGGCGTTCCGGGCGGTTCTGCTACTCAAGGTGGTTCTAATCCACAACAAGTAAACCTTGCTAACTATGTGGCACTTGTCTGTCATCCTAGTGCAGCGGGTACTGTTAAGCTAATGGACTTGTCTTCCGAAATGGAATACGACATTAGACGTCAAGGTACATTGATGGTTGCGAAATACGCAATGGGTCATGGCGTTCTAAGACCAGAAGCAGCAGTAGGCATTAAAGAAGCCTAAACAATAACCAAGGAAAGGTGGGGAGGAATCCCTGCCTTTTCTTTTTTTTTAGAGGGAAACCATGACAACACAAATTACAGCTACGACAGAACTACAGGCGATAAACACCATGCTGTCATTTATTGGTGAAGCCCCTGTATCTACAATATCATCAACCACTGGTGTTGGTTCAGATGTCGCTATCGCAAAGAATATACTTGATGAAACTTCTATGTCAGTGCAGTCACAAGGATGGCACTTTAATACAGAGAATGAAGTCACATTACAAAGAAACAGTAGCAACAAAGTTGTGCTACCTACAAACTGCGTACACCTAGAAGTCGCAGCCCCATACCAAGCAACCTACGCATACACTCAGCGAGGTGGCTTTCTATATGATTTAAAAAACCATACTGATATCTTTACTTACAACCCAGTTGTTGATTATGTTTTGGTACAACAGTATGAAGACCTTCCCCAATATGCTAGGCACTACATTGCAGTCAAATCTGCAAGACGTTTCTGTGCTAGATATATGGGTTCACTGGAACTTAATAAGCTTGCATTACAAGATGAAGAAGAAGCACACATTACCTTTGAGCAAGCTGATGCAAGAGCGGGTGACTACAATGTACTAACTGGTAACTACAGCCAATACTACATTATCAACCGTACTAGAACTCAAGTAATTTAAGGAAAATAAATGGCAACTAGGCTTACATCACAATCAATACCAAATCTTATTAATGGTATCAGTGAACAGAACCCCGTTCAGCGTAACCCTGCCCAAGCACAGACACAAATAAACTTTCAGTCTAACATTGTGGAAGGGTTAAGCAAACGCCCATCTCTACACCACATTGCTAACGTCCTGTCTAGCACTGCCTTTCCAAACAATTCTGCCGTACACTGGATTAACCGTGATTCTGATGACCAATATGTTGCTGTCTTTACTAATGGTGCTACACCAAAAGTTTATGATTTAGCAGGTAATCAAAAGACTGTAACAACACCTAACGGCACAAGTTATTTATCTACAACAAAACCAATAGACAATTTAAAATTTGTAAACATTGCTGATTATACTTTTGTCGCTAACACCGAAACAACTATTCTAGAAGACACTGCAACTACCGCAGCCAAAGTAGAAGAGTTCTTAGTTTATTGTAAAAGTTCAAACTATGGGCGTGAGTATTCAGTTAAATTAACACATCAAGATTGGTCATACGGTTATGAAGTACAGTTTCAAATGCCTACAGGAAATGACTCTAGCACTGATAGTGCATTTAGAGATACGAACAAAATCATTGATATTCTTTTATATGGAACATCTTCTGCCGATTGGTCTGGTTCTGCCGATGGTATTGGCTTCAGAACAATAAGAAGCGACAGTGGGGCAACTGTTAGTACAACACAAGGACTAGCAAACTATTCTACAATTACTTCTAAATTTACATTTACTAAATATGAGAACGTGGCCTACGGTAGACTTAATGACCAAAGTAAAACTTACACAGTAACAACTACCGATGGTTTTGGTAACCAAGCTATGTATGCTGTTAAAGATGAAATCCAGGATTTCTCTGATTTACCTTACTACGCTAAAGTAGATATGATTATTAAAATTACTGGTGAAGAAGGTGAAACTCTTGGTGATTATTATGTTAAGCACAAAGCAGGTGGTATCTGGTCAGAGACTGTAGCACCCGATGTAAAGCTTGGTCTTAACAATAGCACAATGCCTCACGCTCTTATTAATAATAACAACGGTACATTTACATTTAAACAAGTAGATTGGACTGACAGAGTTGCAGGTGACAACGATACAAACCCTGCTCCATCGTTTGTTGGTAAGAAAGCAACTAACCTTACATTCTTCCAAAACAGACTTGGCATTCTTGCAGACCAAAGTTTGGTACTAACAGAAAACGCTCAGTTCTTTAATTTCTTTATTACAACAGGAACAGATGTATTAGATACAGACGCAATTGATATTGCTGCATCTGGAACAACTGTTAACAAACTATATAACTCAATTGACTTTAACGAACAGCTATTGTTGTTCTCACAAGAATCACAGTATGTGCTTGAGTCATCTGGTGATGCAGTATCGCCCACAACGGCTGTACTTACAAAGACTTCATCATTCAGTCACGAAGTAAATGTTAAACCTGTCGATGCAGGTAGGTTTGTTTATTTTGGACAAAACAGAAATGATAAAACTTCTGTTGTCGAATACTTTGCTGATGATGATAGCTTAGTTAATGATGGTATGAACTTAACTGTAGGTGTCAGTTCTTTGATACCAACAGGAATGCACAAGCTAGTTAGTAATGATGTTGAAGATACTTTAATAGCTTTGGTGCATGATAATTTAGACACAACTAACACAACTGAATACACCCCTAGCGGGGCGATAGTTCCTAATTATGCTTGTAAAATGTATGTCTACAAATACTTTTGGGATTCATCTAAAAAAGCACAGTCATCATGGTCAGTTTGGGATTTTACTGGCATGGAAATTTTATCAGCCGAAAAATACGACAGTTATATTTATGTGTTGTACAACGAAAACACTAACACAAAGTTAGGCCGTATTGATTTACGAAACCCAGATTATAATGGTTTAGATTTTCCTGTACATTTAGATATGCTTACGGCTGTTACAGGTACATACAATGCAGGTACAGACCAGACAACATACACACTGCCTTACAATACAACACAAGTAATTAAAGTTGTTAGGGCATCTAACGGTTCAGATTTACCAGTAGTTAGTCAAGTAGGCACTACCATAACTGTTGCAGGAAACCATGTATCTGCTCTACTTGGAACAGCGTATACTTCTACTTATCAATTTAGTACGCAGTATATTAGAAAAGGTGGTGAAAGCACTGCATCAATAGTTAGTGGACGTTATCAAATTAGAACAATGAAACTTGCTTACGAAAATTCTGGCTTCTTTAAAGTCACTATCGCAGCAAATAATAAACCGTCTTATGATTACACAATGACAGGTAATATTGTTGGTGGTTCATCAACTTTGATTGGACAACCTAATATTGATAGTGGTGTGTTTAGTGTTCCTATTCAGTCAGAGAACACAAAGTATACAGCTACAATAACAACAACAAGCCATCTACCGTGCCACTTTATATCGGCAGAAATAGAAGGTTATTATAAGAATAGAGCTGCATCAATATAATGGGATATGTACGAAAAGGTGTTCTGGATGATGTCCTACAGTTACACCATAAAATAAAACAAAGTGACTTAGATGAAATACGAGCGTCAGATAATGTAGATGCTTTTCAAGCTTTGGTATTACCATTTACAAAGCCAAACTCTGATATCTATACAATGATAAGTGATGAAGAAAAAATCATTGGGATGTTTGGGGTGGTTGCTAGTAATGCCCCAGATTGGGGTGTGGTATGGATGCTGACTAGTGAAGAACTTTTTGATGAAATGCACAAACCACAATTTATAAAGTTGTGCCGTAAGTGGGTTAAAGAATTAAATAAAGATTATGAGTTTATCTTTAATTGGATAGACATAAGGAATTACAAATCTGTTAAATGGCTGGAGTTCTGTGGCTTCCAAATTATGGAAACAAGAAACTATGGACACGCAGATTTGCCATTCCATTTACTAATGAGGAGAAGATAATATGTGTACACCCGAAGCACAAGTTGCCCTTGCAATTGGCGGAAAGGTCATGGAATACCAAGGCCAGAAGCAAAAAGCAAGACAGCAAGAGGCGATAAATGCGGCCAATAGAGGACGGGCTACACGGGGTTATCTTACAGACATTAATGCTATTGACCAAAACCAACAAGGTAAGGCCGAAGCTAAAGTAAGAGCAGATTTAAAACTAAGAAAAGAACGTAGAGCTGCGGTAGCTAAGATGTTAAACCTTGGTGCAGGTGACCCAAGAGCAATTATACGAGATATTAATACAGATTCAAATGTAGATTTTAATGAGAACCAAGCAGGATTTGATACAGACATGGCATCATTAGACCGTAAACGTATGGAAGCATACGGTGCTATGGAAAGTGTTTGGTATAGTCAACCTATTCCGCAAAAGCCTAGCATGATGGGATTAGCAATTGATTCAGCGTCTGCGTACACTGACTACAAGGTAGCAACAGCATAATAACTAAGGAGATATAATGGCTGACAATGAGTATAGTGGGGGAACAACCTACAGAGGCGGTACAGATAGAGTGTATTACCAATCAACTGTCGCTACGAATCTAAAAGCACCTAAGTCAAATGAGTTGTTACAGATTGCTGACTCAATGCGTGGGTTTAATAAAAGTTTTGATAGATATGTAGATAGTAATTTAAAAACAATTAGAACCGAAGCACAAACCGCTTTTGATGTTTTAAAGAATGATGGCATTACAGACCCAGACGAAATCAAAAAGTTGATGGATGCCAATGACCCTAGAACTGCACCACTAAAAGAAAAGTATGCAGAGAATGTACTAAACGTAAACTTTGGTATGTCTCATGCGTTGCAAGATATTGAAACACTAAACCAAACTGCTCCTAATGATATGGAAACGGCTGACCTAGATGCATGGTATGGCTCAGTTGAGAGAAGCTTTGATGGCAAAGGTGAATCATACAAGCGTGGTTATGTGTCTGTTATGGGTGAAGCTAAATCAGCTTGGCAAGGCGTAAAATTAAAAGCACAAGAAGAAGGTAAAATTAAAGCCTTAGAAAATACTGTCTATACTAAATTCCAACAAGCTTTTTCGGCTGACCCGTCTGCACCTATCGTTGACATCATTGCTAACGTAGAAGCTGTATGGCGTGATGAAGTTGGTAAGATGAAAGATTACTCTACAATGTCGGGTAAGGCTAATCCTATCAATCCAAACGCAGCCAATGCAATTCTATTAAATATGCTAGAGCAAACTATTGTTACATCTGATGGTAATCCTAAAACACTAAAAGCTGTTGAGGAATATCTAAACCACAAACGTGGTGCTAAAGGTGAACTACCATCGTTTCTAAACACATCAACAACCGCAGATAAATCAGCAAGTATTCTTAAACAAATTAGAACAATTGCAAAAGGTAGTGTCGTTGATTTAGCCCCTGCTACAGCATTGCTTAACGGTAACGCAAGGTCAGCTAACTTATCTAAGAAAGACCTTAGAAGTGGTGTTGCTATAATTAAAAATGATTTTGTTGCTAAAGAACTTGCAAAACTAAATGATACAGAAAACCCTGCTCTTAAAGGTGTTACCCTTACAGAAGAACAGAAAAGTGT
>PDMX01000970.1_pt1 | contig 22019 bp, 25 predicted proteins | sample 1515501 | NCBI WGS metagenome assembly PDMX01 (sample SAMN07343022, study PRJNA328102) | Marine metagenome, whole genome shotgun sequencing project. | biome: marine; feature: bay; material: water; isolation source: viruses from water sample < 0.22 micron filtered, nuclease treated ...
ATCCCGAATGTAAGCAACTTCGTCATAGGCTCTTTGAACAGCAGAGCGTATGTCTTTTTGTTCTGCGTCTTGTGATCCGCCAAAGCTAGACGTTATTAAATGTTCAATTGCATCGTAATATGTAAGCATGATTTACTCTTGTATTGATTCCCAAAGGGCGACATCATCTGCGTAGTAATCTTTAATTATGTCTTCTTGTTCTTTTGTCAGAGTTGGTTTGTCATGCCTTGTCTTATTAATTGTCTTCAGGCGAACTTCTATGCCCAAGAAATCAGCACACTCTTGCAATTGATTCATTCTAAAATAAGTAATATCACCCTTGAAACGGCTCTGGGGCCTAAAGTGAAAATTGGAAGCAATAGTGTTAGACATTCCTTCTAATGCATTAGTTTCGTGAATTAAGTCGTCGATGATTTCTTCGAGAGTTCCAGCACGGTCTAAAAGATTCATAAAACCAACAGCACTCCTAAACCTGCTCACTGGCTCTCTAACAATTTGAGCCACTTGTTTCTTGTATGGGCTTGCTTTTTTTGGAACCCACCTATGTAGCATCTGGTCTTCGGTCTTTCCATCATATGCCCACTTGGTGGTTGTGTTTAATTGGTCAACTATCTCTGGGTAATATTGCCGTAGTATTGCCCAGCTAAAAGTGCTGGTAGCACACTTTGGATTGAACGCTAGAAGTTTTTCTCCGCAAATAAAATAGTTCATTTATGATCCATGAATGCTGTAGTTAGAAGCAATGCTTGGATTGTCTGATCCAGTGCCGGGGTTCTGGCCTACGAAAACACCTCCAGTTCCACTGCCGCCACTTAAATCCGTGTACAGTTGATTCAGAGCGGTTGCATCTAGGTCTTGGTTAAATAAGTCGAAACCGCCTCCATAAGCATATGAAGTTGTTGGGCCATACGGAGTTCCATACCCATTAGCGGAGGTAAAGGAGACATTGACGGCACGAATCTCTGAGATACTGCTGACCATAGAGCGGGTTCCAACTGGCCCCCCTGTGAATTTTCCGATTGCTGGTGAGCCTCCGGTAGCTCCAGCGTTGAAAACAGAAAGAGCAGTAAGGCCGGATAGGTCTACAGAAGTGATGTTATTGGTACTGTCTGAACCAATATCAATACCACTAATAGTTCCGCTGGTAGTTCCTCCTGATGTGCATGACGAGACTGTAACTGTTTTTATGGCCGACGAAGAAAGACCACTCATGACTCCAGATGCTCCACCACCGTTAATGTAATATGTCTGAGCTGTAGCCGTATGCTCTTGAGTAATGACATCTGTTTTGCTAGGAGAAGAAATTTTGAAATAACCAGTTGATGTATTGCAAGATACTTTGAATGTTGTCTGCGCTGCTGGTAGGTAGAACCTTGCGCTACTATCCGTGTTTGGCGTAATGCCACTACTTGCTGCTGCTGGCGTAGCGTTAGCAGTGCTGCTATATGCACCATCCCCCTCTGCATTTACTGCTGCAATCTGAATGCTGTATTGCGTTCCGTTCGTCAGGCTCGTCTTAGTGTATGTCGTGGTTGTGTTTGTTTGATGATATACGGTTGCGTTACCTGGATATCCAGAGGTTGCTCCACACTTAATCTTGTATCCGGTAATCGCAGAACCACCAGTGCTAGTTGGGGCAGTCCAAGTAATAACAGACTGCGTGTCACCGTTTGTCCCGGCAACGCTAGTAGGTGCAGCAGGAGTTGTGGCTGGAGTGGCTGTAATAGCACTAGCGTAATTACCAGAATTGTCAGATGCGTTTACTGCATTTACTGCTGCAACTGCAAAACTATACTGCGTTCCGTTTGTCAACCCAGTTTTTGTGTACGTGGCACTGGTTGATCCAGTATTAATATATGCGGCATTGCCAGGATAACCTGAAGTCACTCCCCACTTGACACGATATCCAGTTATCGCAGAGCCGCCTGTATCTGTTGGAGCTGACCAAGTAAGTACAATTTGAGTGTCGTTGTTTGCTGTTGATGCAGCTAGACTTGTAGGAACCGCTGGAATTGTAGATGGGGTCGCGTTGACTGAAGATGTCTGTGATCCATCTCCTACCGCATTAACAGCAGCTACTTTAAAGAAGTATTGAGTTCCGTTAGTTAAACTCGTAACTGTGTGTGATGTTCCTGACGGCGTGGCTATAGGGCTACCAAAATTTGAATTGTCAGTGCTTTGATATACCTTGTAACCAGTGACGGCTGTTCCCCCATTGCTGGCTGGAGCTGACCATGATAGTGCAACTTGAGCAACGCCCTTCGTTGCTGATAAGCTTTGAGGAACTCCAGGCGTAGTGGCAGGAACTCCGTTAACAGATGCCGTTAATGATCCATCACCAATTGCGTTGTACGCCAATACTTTATAGTAGTACGTTGTTCCATTCGTTAGGCTAGTAACGGTTAAAGAAGTTGCCGTCTGAGTGGCTATAGGGCTACCGAAGTTTGAATTGTCAGTAGACTGATAAATCTTATAACCGCTAAGTGCGCTGCCGCCATCACTCGATGGAGCTGACCACGAAAGTGCAATTTGTGTATTACCCCGTGTAGCAGACAGGCTTTGAGGAACTCCCGGTGCTGTAGGTCCGCCGCCTGCGGCGTACACCTCGGTTGTACCGATATACATCTTTGCAACGTCTGTCGTGCCCAACTTAAAATCTGCTGGGTCTGTCGTACCAAGCTTAATACTCAAGTAATCACATATAGGGTTGTCGCATTGGTAGCACTAGCACTGACCAAGGCGTTGTAATTTGTCTGGGAAATCGAAACTACATTTGCAATAGCAGAACTGTTTGCTTCTGTTGATGTATCGCTCACCACGGCTGTTGCTGGGAGCTTGGCTTGCGTAATCGTAGGTATACGAGCGATGTCAAACGTGCCGGAAGTAACCAATGAAGCAGCATGGGCAACAGGTGTCCGAGCGTCAGACAATCGTGAATCATTGCCGATACAAACAGAAGCAGCGTCAGTTCCGGTGGGAATACGAGCAACATCTAAAGTTCCGCTTGTTACTAAAGAGGCAGCGTGTGCGACCGGCGTTCTTGCATCTGATAGCCGAGCATCATTGCCGATGCATACTGAAGCAGCATCTGTACCAGTAGGCAGTCTCGCTACATCAAACGTGCCGGAAGTGACTAAAGATGTAGCATGTGCTAATGGCGTTCTAGAGTCGGACAGACGAGCATCGTCGCCTACGCAAACAGTGGCGGAAGTTGTTCCAGTGTCAATCCTTGAGGCAGGGAAAGTACCGCTAGTAATAATAGAAGCTGGAGAGGTCGTAGATGCTTTTCCAGCAAGAGCCGTAGTCATAGTACCGGCGAAGTCTGCATCATCATTTAGAGAGGTAGCCAACTCGTGTAGTGTGTCAAGTGCGCTGGGAGCAGAGTCCACAAGTAAGTCAAGTATTGCCGACACTGTCAGCTTGGACGTAGTTGTGCCTCCAGCATTCATGGCTGGAATAATGTCTGTCAATGCTGCTGTTCCGGCTGGAAGTTCAGATATCTTCTTAGTGGCCATCTACAACTCCTACTTTAATTTTCGTTTTAACGAGTGCTTGTTTATTACTCTTTCCCGAAGCTCCTCTTTGCTAGCCTTGGGGTGAATCTTCTTCATGTGTTTTGTTTCTTCTTTAATTATCTTTTCGCTCAACTGCTTTCGCTGCGGAGGAACTGCTCGCCCTTCGTGGTTAACCGACCCTGATACGGATAGGTTCCTCTTTCTCGCGACTGTAGAAATGTCGTCGTTGTTGCTGACCCACGCTTCCGGGTCTTTCCATCCCCGTTTGTCCGCTAGCCCCGCTACATAGTGCTTGCCGCTGATGCTGATCCCCGCTGCCTTGGCATCCTTCACCATGTATCTCGCCATAATGGGAGGGAGTTCGTCGAGTTGTTGATTGTTCATCCGGCCTTCCATAAAGGCCCTGTCTGTCCCTTTTGTGCCTGGGGCGATTTGGACGGCGCACATAGTTGCGAATTTTTCCGTACCTCCAGATGCAATAGATTCTTTAAATACCCTAATTGCCGATGGGCCTGCTCGTTCTACTTCCCACGGTATAATCATTGAGGTGGTCTTTCTTCGGGGGGTGCTTCTTGAGGAGGGCCTTCTTCTTGAGGAGGGCCTCCCTGTGGTGGGCCTTGTTGTGGTGGAGGCGGTGCTGGCGGAGGAACAAGAAATTCTTGAACATCCATTTGGTTTGCTTCGCCCCACTTAGTGAGCAATCCGTTAAACACTTCTGGCTTGCCAGCTTGCATGAGACCTTGAGCAACAGGCATTGCAATTTGCATGAAGTTGTTAAGGTTCTCAATCTTTGTTGCAACATTAGGCTTCTTGACTGAGCCAGCTTCCACTCGATAAGAGTACTCACGGACAATTGCATCTGGGCTTTCACCCTGAACATGCATCTGCCAAGCCTGTGCAGCCATTGGCCCTAATATAGGAGCAACGTCTTGGGGGTATATGTGCCATCGAGCAAGTAATGCTTCTTTGCGAGCCACCTCAGAAAGAGAATCTTCGAGGATGTTTGCATAATCATCTGGACGCACAGAAATTTGTTCAGCTTTTACTTGTGCTTCAGCAGCACTTCTAAATTGATTTCTCGACATGCCGTAAATAAGTTCTGTCAAACCAACACGCCGGTCAAATAATGCAGTAACTTCACTGATTATCTGATACATGTCAGATGACACTCCAGGCAGATTGAAAACGCTTATGACATCATTTACGCTTCTGCCAATTGCTTCGCTGATTTCAACAATCTTAAATCCACCCTCTGACTTCTCAAGCAACTTAGCTTTCATGTCAGGATCAGCAGACTTAGCAACACCAATAAGTGTTTGGCTTGAAGAGGCAATACGAGTAGCCAAGAAAGACATGGCCCAGTTAATAAACCGAAGCTCGCCAATACCTGGTCGAATTAAAGAAATAGGCCATGAGTAACCAGGCTTTCCATGCCAAGCAAGAACAGTCATCGGCCATCCGTTTGGTTCTGCCCAAAACGGGATAGGCCACTGTGCAGCCATAAAGAAGTTCTGAGGTATTCCAGTTTCGTCTACTTCTTCCTGCAACATTGACGGGGGAAGGTTTAAAGGATAGTCCACCCCTTCTGCAACGCAGATGTAGCAATTCGGACCAAGCTGGTCGAACTTGCCACGCATCTCCTTGTCCGCATCTTTAAGACGGTCGCCAAAACCTGTCTTGGAATATATCTCCCAATAACAGATTAAGTCATTTGTCTTGCCTTTCTTTTTATCAGTCTCATAACCTCGTCGCTTCTTGTCTGATTGCGAAGCGTATGATTCAAGATGTCCTTTTAAATCCTCTCTATCAAGATTGAATTTTGCAGCAACTTCATCGACAGGTTGCGTTCGTTTACGCGCACACCACCGTATGTCTTCAAAGTCGTCCGCATCCATATCCCAAACAAGATTATCTATGCTGTCGTAGAACGACCCGGCCATCTTTGTTTGTCCGCCAGGTGCCTGATACAGTTCGTGCCACCAAACACCAGCACCCTTAATGAATGCTTCCTCAACCACTTTTCGAGAGTGCTGTTTAAGGTTTAACTCATTTGGAGTGTAGTTTAGATAAGCCGACAAAAGCTCGCTGACTAGCTTGCGTTGCTGCATCATCATTGCTTGATTTTGCATGCCTTGCTGATATTGCTGCATGCCCGGATCAGGCATCATGACAGGTTGCCCATTCGGACCCATGACAGGCTGACCGTCAGGCCCCATTTGTGGAACAGGTGGCTGTGGCATAATCCCAAGCATTTGAGGTGCAACTATGGGATATTGCTTTGGCGTTACCTGCCGCTGCGGATTCCGGTGATGGATTACAGCAGTAAAAAGCCTTACTGCCTCCCACACGCGATTGATTTGCATGCGAAAAGCTGGGGGGTCAATCCCTTTGTTATAGCCACGCTCTCCCCTTGCATATTGGTTTTCCCACATAAAGTTGGGATCACCAGCAAAGAAGTTCATGGCCTCTTCAGCATCATCACTGAAAGGCTTCTTATGTTTCTCGGCTAGCTTAATTTTCTCAAGCCAGCCCTTACAAATTGGACGCAAGGGGTTCTGTTCAGACATGTCAGCTCCTATGGATTAGTGTCCTATTTGGTTTTTTTGCCCACAATTTCTGTGATTTTCTTTTCTAGAAGGGCTACTTTCTCTGACAGGACTGCCATCTTTGGGTCAGCAGGCTTGTATTCCCACATCCCATATCGCCCCCATTCGGGAAATTCATTCAGTCCGCCATCATCTTTGTGGTGGACCGAGAACTTCTCAACACCGCCATAATCAGGGACAATTACCCAGCACTTTATGCTGCGAGAAGACACTTCTGTGACTATCGCAATATTGGGTGCCGCATCCTCGTGTGCAAAATAATGAACAAAGTCTCCCAATTTAATTTCAGGCATGTCGTAAGGTGTCATTTCTTTAAATCTCCGCAAGGCCCAAGGATAATGCAGGAGTCTTGGCCTTCCTGCTTTCGTTTAGTTTTCTCTGCCAAGTATTTAACCCACCAAGGCTCAGGGCCATTGGTCTTCGGTGGAGGGAAATATGACGGCTCAAACGCACACAGGTATTCCATACACTGACATGCATGGACATCTCCCCGTGTCTGCGGAGCATCAGTTACGAAGACTTGACCGTTAACGGTTGTTGTCTTCTTGCGGTATCTTTTAAGTTCTCTTCTAAGGTCAGGGCATGTGCCTTCAAGAATCTTTAGCTTCGTTGTGCCATCGCCCCTGATGTGCATCATTTGACGAACAAGGGAGGTTCGTGCCTGAATGTCATCTGATCCAGGTATAAATTGATAACCTGACATCTGAGCCTGAATAGAATGTTTCTTTAGAGCTTCTGAATAAAGTTCGTGAGGCAACCGTCCAGAGCCAAGGTCACGCAACGTGCCTCCATGCATGTCCATTATCATTGCGTATATATTTTGCTCTTGTAATCTCTCCTTAAATCTTTCTCCCCATATCTCGGCATTACAATGTCTGATGTAAAGCTCGTCGTAAATAAGCAAGAACTTTTCATCAGGAGGAACTGCGGCGAAAAGAGTTGCCATGACGGCGTGACCAGGGTCAATGGCCACATATCTCGTCCAATCATTTGGAACTGCTGGGAGTTCTGTTCTTGAGAGAATGTGTACTGACGGGTTGAATGTTGGATACATGAGCGTAGATTCATTCGTAAACTCGCCCTCTGAACGCATCCGCAACTCGTCAGGCCCAAGTGCAGCCCATCGCTCAATGTTCTTTCTCTTTTCCTCTTCATCGATAGCGATATTGTCTAAGAAGCGAAGAGTAAACCTCTTGATAATTGGATTCTCAACCCCATCCTCAACAGCCTTCTCGGCTCGTTCGCACAACCCAAGCAATGCGTCATTCTTAGAGTGCGGCATAGCACTCCAAACAAACCGACCCTTACGGTCAGAAAGCCTAGCCTGCATTTCACCGACCCATCTCTCATTGTTGATATCTTCATCTATATGGACAAGGTCGGCTTGGAAACCTTGGGGCGGCTCACCTTCGCTACTGAAGAAGTTAACGACCCATCCGTTAGTCAGCGTTACCTTTTGGCAGTAACCAGCAGACTTCAAAACCCAAGAAGTCTCTTTAACAAAACGAGGAGGTATTAACGGTGGAGCTGGCTTCGACTTTGTTCTGTCATCGCCAGGCTTAAATGCCCGCCAAAGGCCGGTTTCTTCGTCTTTAATTATCTTGAATGCACCAGCACGAAACAGCATCGGATAAGCTACGAGACCTATGTGAGGCCAGTTCCTGCCGACAATGACAATGTTGCCATCCTCCTTCGGGTATTTGTTATTTGGGTCTTGAGCCGTGGCAGCTCTCGCGTCCTCCACAAACGATGCACACGACTTACCACTTCGGTTACCACCAATTAGCAGACGCTCAGAAGCAAGACATTTATGGAAATCATCCTGCAAGGGCATTGGCTCATACAGACGTAGAGCCTCAAGTTTACGACCAGCAAGTTCAGCCTGCACCTCTCGAAGATGTTGCAGTGCGTGTCGAGTTATGCCTTCAAAATTTTCCCCGCTAGAAGTCGGAGATGTCTTGCTCTTTACTGGCCTCTTCAAGCCGAGGAGGTTCCTCTGGGGTTAGGTTAAGGATAGTCGCTGCTTCCGTTAATCGCTTTGTAAGTTCACCGTCCAATTCTTCATCTGACCAAAGCGTAAGTGGCTTTTTTGCTCCGCCCATCGCAGTATTACTGGCAGTCAGCCTCACGATAGTATCAAGCATCTTTGTTCTAAACGCCCCTCCTGGTGGTGCATCAAAATACTGTTTCATGTAGACGTTTGCAAAACCTGCAACTCCGCCAAAATAACCCATGAGTACTTCTAACATCTCACTAGAATGCGGTATGTTTGACCCACCAATACGGGATTGAGCAACAAACAAATCAATCGCATCCTTCTCCAACTCAGCGAGTTTTTTTTGATCCCTAGCTTTCTTGGCTTGCTGTTCGTAGGCATTGCGGCAGACCTTGCACCGAGCATGGTATCCATCTCGGGTTTTATGCCAGTGTTCCTCTGTAAGTGGGAACTCTTTATTGCATTGAATGCACTTACGAACGGTTTCCATAACCTATCAATCTCTCAATCCCTTCTTGCTTTAAATCAATTTGTCTTAGGTTTGAATCGCAAAGCCAGTTTTCTGAAAGTTTCTTTCCTATCTCTTTTGAGTCCAGCATAATTGGCGGACCAACGCACTTAGGTTTCCAATGTCCTGCCCATGCATTCCAGTTGCAGAGCACGGGATTGTATCCAAGCACTCGTGTTCCAGCGATGGCTAGGTCTCGTGTCATTGTAACGTCTTCTGTCGATGCCTTGCGTGTCGCATACTGATCCATCCACTCGTAATAAAACCATGAGTTGTCATCCTTGCTCTTGGGTTCCGTGATGTCAAAACACCTCATGTCATACATGATCAGCCCTGTAGGAAGTGCAGCACATTCTTGAATGCCAGCCAGCTTAGAAGCTGTGTGCCGGTCGTATGCTTCTAATTGAAAGTCTGGGTTTGCACTATCGGACTCTTGGTTTTGCCACCTAAACACATAGACGCATTCATCGGGCGGAGGACCGCAGTACGGAGCACCAATACACACAGGCCCTTTGTCGTAATGCTTAACGAGATAATCAAAAGACGAGTCAAAGAATGGTTCGTCGCCTAAGTCTGGCTTCATGTCTGAATCAACCATGATAAGAATATCAAGGCCGTACTCTCTTGCCATCATTACACTTCTGTTCCGAGTCATCGTAATTGGCGTGTCGGAGAGGTTCCAAATTTTTAAATCACCCACCAACGGGTTCCTTGAAACATTGGAAGCAAGGGGGACCATCCATTCACGGATGTCTGGAACTTCTGAAGAGATGCCTCCATTGCCTCCATAAGAGAAGGTGCATATTCCAATGTCAAAACTTTTACGCATTTATCACCTCGGGGGATGGTGTACAGAGGTATAGTATACTGGGATTTAATTAGTGTTCTATACCAATTTCCCTTTACCGTGGAGCATTGCTTGAAACAAGCTGATCCCCAGTATTAGTTATCCTGCCAGGGCCATATCCAAACATATTCCGCCTTTTAACTGGATTGCCGTAAGCATCTACTGGATTAACCCATTGGCCTTCATTCTCAGGCTTGTTTTCCCTGCCGTAACGAATATCTATGCCAGGGGTTTCCCATTCAGTTTGTTCAACTGGGGGGGGAAGGTATTTTGAAAAGTCAAAAGCTGGTGGCGTGTTCATCATGGGATTACCGTCTTCGTCGAGTAGGTAATCTTCATTTGAAATACCAAGCATTTCATCTAATTGCGACCGCAGCTCAGGGTCGTTCTTATCAACCCCTGAAGCTATAGCGTCACGATAAAACTGAGTACTGAAGCCATCTTTCACATCTTGTCTTGATCCAGACATTAATCCTTCTGTGTCTAGCGGTATTCTGTTTCCATCAGCATCCTTACTAGAAAAGCCTAAACTTTGAAAATGTGGCCTACGAGCTTTATTGATTCTGTTTATCAAAGCCGCTTGGTAGTCAAGCCTTCCAGCTTCAGCATCGTTACTGTAGCCAGTTGACTGTCCGAGTTGCTGTCCTCCAGGCCCAAAGGCTGTTGTTCTTCTGCCGTAGTTTTCTGGCTGATCAGGAAAGTTGTCTTGGTATCGTTGCAAAGCTTGTTCGTAAACTGAAGGAGCTTCAGCTTGAGGCGGTGTAGCCGGTGCGTATTCAGGAGACATGTAGGCTTGAGCAATTGCTTGACTATTGATTTGATCACCAAAATTCCAAGTTTGATCATTTTCTGTTCCAGCCATTTGGAACTGACCAGCGCTGGCATCTATAGGTTGTGTTGCATTAAACTCGCCAGCTTCTTGTGCCGGAAGGCTTGCTGCAACGCTAGATGATGGAACCGCAGCAGAAGTTGATAGAGCATCAGATTGATTAGTATAAGAAGAAGCTATATCGTCAACACGGTATGATGGCTCAGATACGCTAACTGGCTGCATCGACCTTGCTTGCTCTCTTCTTGTCTCATAGATGCTTGGTTGACTATCAAGCCCAACAACATCCTGAAGCTTGTCTGAATACTCTCCAGCTTTTTCGCCGCCAACATTAATCATCTGCACAGGAGCTGATTCAGTTGTGGTTGTTTGCCCCGGAGCGTACTCAGGGAATTCTTGCATAATGCTTTGATTCGCTGAATATTGAATATCATCATCGGACATCTGCGAATACAAAGTATTCCAATCAGGAGTTTGGGCCTGAGAGACCGACTGCATCGATTGAATCGGTGATGGCTGAAGCAAGTCAGAAGCTGCTTGTGACTGCTTGCTAGAGGCAAGTCCCGTGGTGCTTGTAGGAGCAACTTGGTTTAAGTCTGTTTGATTGTTGCCAGCAATGCTTTGTCTGTCTCGTGCTATCGCCTGTTCTGCTTGCTCTCTATGGTATGGAGTGATGTTTCCAGTACCGTTACGCTTCATAAAGTAAGTTGCATATCGGTTAAGTTTTGCTGATTCCATCTCATTAGGATCACCAAACCTGTCCTCAAGAGACAACTGTTCAAACTCTCTAAAGTTTCCGCCGCTAGCAGCACCAACTGCTGCTCTTTCTTCTTGTTCTTCTGCCCAGTGTTTTGCACTTGCCTCTCGGCCCATCCCCATTTCAGCGTATCGTTCTTCACGTTCAGCGGCTGCCTGTGCATTCTCCTTATCTGCTTGTGCAAAACCTGCACGCGCTTTGTCATCACTCATTGCTGCTATAGCAGCTTCGGCTACGGTTGTATCGTACACAAGATTGCCACCTGCATCTCTCGTGCCAGTGTATTTCACAATCCCATCTTCATTTGCCATAGACTCGTAGTAGTCTTGATATCTCTTGAGCCTTGTGGAATATAACTCACTTTGTTCACCGTACCGTTCATACTCACTCATCTGACCAAAATCTTTAGATTGGTCAATTTCGGCAAACATCTCCGGTGTCACTACATCTGAAGGGTGCTGGTATCCCGGTTGATGACCAGGGTTGTTAGGGTCGTAGTTGTCAGGTTGCCACTTGCCTGTTCCTTTATTGAAGACCATTGCATCGCTCTTATAGGAACCATCAGGGAAATAGCCTCCAATGCTGCGTTGACCAGCTTGCCTGTCTTGCTCTTCCTGTGTAGCCATCATCAGGTCAGCGTACTGAGTACCGCCTTGTGGAGGAACTTGATTGAGGTCTGTTTGATTAGATTGTTGCTCCTGCCGTGCTTCCATTCTTTCTTGGTCAGCCTTCAAGGCTTGCGATGCAAATGTACGGTAGTCGCCAGATGTCAGTGCGTTGGTTCCTGGCATATGAGCACGAATAAGGTTTCGGTTATCGAGGTTGGAATCCGGGTCGCCTCGAAAAGAATTGTAGTACTCTTCGTACCTGCGAAGTTTTTGCCCCATTGGCTCTTCAGGACTTCCTAAGCGGTCATCCAGAGTCTGCGATTCCCAATTCTGTTTTACTTCACCCGCTTGAGAATTCCAATTTGCAACTCGTGTACTCTCAGCTTCTAGCTTGCGAGCCTCTTCCATATACTGTTTATCGTTTCTCATTGAATGCATGGCGGCAAAAGCAGGATTCATTTTAAAACGCTCGCCATTAAGCTCTACTTCAATTTGTGCTTGGTCAGGTCTTAGAGGTTTAGCTAAAGGATTTAATTCGTTGCGTTTGTTAACTTGCTCTTCGCCCAATCTAAGAAAATAATCTCTGTACCGCTTTTCCTTTGCCGCATACAACTCGTCATCGCCGCCATACCTAGTAGCCCTATCCATTTCAGCAAATGTCGGTTCGGGTGCAGGTTGGCTGAGAGGCGTACCACCTTGTGGAGGAACTTGGTTTATGTCTGTTTGCGTAGATTGTTCTGCTTGTTGTTTTCTGCGAGTAACCTCAAGAGCAGTTTTGTCTTCCAATATCATGCGACGAGCTGCATCTTCAGGTCGCAAGTTCATAATACCTCCACCATTGTCAGCCATTATTCCAGTAGTAACTGGCACGAAAACATTTTGAGCAGTGTATGCTGGCTCTCCGCCCTGGCTTGGGTAAAGACTGTTTTTTCCCTCTGCGATTTGTCTTGCTTGGTCAAGGGCGTACTCTAAATACCGATTGTATTTTGAAGATTGCGGTTCATCGTTAGAACCATACCTAGTAGCCATATCCATTTCAGCAAATGTTTGCTCTTGTGCAGGTTGGCTGAGAGGTGTACCACCTTGTGGAGGAACTTGGTTTATGTCTGTTTGCTGGGGGATAACAGTCTGAGTGTTAGTTCCAAAGTTTGGACTGATACCGCTCTCAGTGATTGGAGTACCTGGCTCATATGTAGAGGTAGTACCTCCTCTAACTACAGACCCGCTAGTCTCGGATGAGTCGATTGCGTAGCTTTTATCATCGCCCGTTCGGGAGTAACTAGAGGTAGAGCCAAGGTCTTCCGTTGTAGCGGAGTTGTTGGGTTTGCCCTGCATGCTTAGAGCTTTTGCCCACCAAGAATCAAAATCTTGGGCTGTTTCTTCTTGGAATCCAGGCATGCCTTCTGGAGCACCTGACCCCGCAGTAGATGAGCCAGGACTGTAAGTAACTCTTTTATCTTGCTCAACGGATGACCCGTCTTCAAAATTTTGAGTTGCGAGGGAGGGGGTTACTGAAAAACCTGGCTGATACTCGTTTATATTCATCCCTTGCCACACCTCGGTTCCGTAGCCGTCTCCAAGAGGGGATGTTGTAGTCGCATCTTGTAATTGCTGGCTCTGCAAGTTGCGAATCTGGTCTTCACTAGAAGGGGGCGGCGGCGTTTCCCTTGCGTCCTGAGATTGCAAGGAACTAATCATTTGTTCGCGGAATTCATTAGTGAGGGGCGCACCCGCAGCTTTATCCGTATAAGCACTACTACCAGCCGAAGGTCTTCCTCCTCCTAGTCTTTCAAGCAGTTCGTCATTAGACATTCTTGAGTAGTCAACAGATTCCCTTGGGTCCCAAGCTTCAGGTATATTAGAAGGAGGGTCTATTGACCGCTGGTTCGCGGACGGAGCTTGAGTGGCTGGTTCAGTGTAGCCAGTGATTCTACCTGTGCCGTCTGTTTGAACTTCATACCCGTTTTGTTCAGCCCATTCTTGATATGCAGGGTTAGGCGTTTGCCAAGCCATGTCGCCCCTCTGTTGAGTGAGCATCTTGCTCGGCTCTTTGTCATTAGGGTCAAAGTACTCGGTGGATTTAGAAGAAGATGGAGTAGCAGGTTGACGTTGCTGTTGAAAATTAGGCCCGCCAGTATATTGCCCAGTGCTTTCATCAAAGTACTGAGAGCCGCCTTTGTAAGACATGCCAGAACTAGGTTCGAGAGCATACGAACTGTCTGGACCCTGATAATCGTATTCGTACCTTGATGTTGAAGATGTTGTACTCGTCGGTTGCTGGTCACGGTACAGTAAATCTCCCAAGGTGTTTCCGTACTCGGGTAAGTATCCGGGCTGGTCTTTAGGGTTTAAGGAGCGGGGTACTGGTTGCGAGCCTCGATTCATCCAATCCATCCAGTTGTTAGTAGCTTCTTCTGCTTTCTGGGGAGTTGAATCAGGGGCCATTGAAAGGCCCGCAGTCATAGACGGATTGGAGTAAGACGTTTTGGAGGTTGTCTGAGGAGTGTGACTACCTGCTGGTGTGTAGTGCGTATTATTGACCGTTTGGTAGCCGTCTGTAGAATTGCCGCTAGTAAAAGAACTCTTGCTAACATACGGCGTGTTATAAGCCCTAAACGCACTATCTTTTATCCTTTGCCCTTGTGAATCAAAGGCTGAATCAAAGGCTTGCGGTTGTGCATAGGAAGCCGAAGCAGCAGGTGATGAAGATGATGTTGAAGGACGCGATACAGCAGAGCCTGATTTGGAAGAAGCATTTACAGGAGGAGCTTGGTAAGCATCCATATTAAAACTACCGGCAACAGCAGGGGCTTGATCACCACCACCTCGTTGTACGCCACCACCTTGATTCCACCCGCTATCGTCAGGTGCTCCTCCGGTATGTACTGGCTTCCCCTGCTCTCCTTGCTCGTAACGGTATGAGCTACTGATGTCGGAGGAGCGGGAGGAAGAATTAGGGCCTTGCTGTGTTACCGTTTGCCCTGTCTCTGTTGAGTTGGTTGTAGTGCTAGCACCTGGTGTGCGATAATTGCTTTTAGTAGTAGGGGTTTTTATTTGTTGTTTCGTAGTTGGGTTTTTACGGGTAGTCGTAGTACTAGTTCTCATGACCTGTCCTCTTGGTTTTTAGTAATAGCATCAGTACCCATACCTGTGCCATGAATCATCCGTAACCGAGTTTCATCTTGAGATGGCATCTCTTTCGACTCCGCAATTAATTTGCGAAGGAACTCAAGGTTTTGTATGGCTGGCTGTTCCATAAGTAGATATAAAAGCTCTTGGTTCATGTGTATAGAAAAGGCCCTGGATTAGCCGACCACCAATCCAGGGCCTCCCCCGAAAGCCCCGTGTAGGGCGATATTCCTAACGGTCAGTATTGACAACGGCTAAGACACTGTCAGCAGCACCACCAGCACTAAGTGCATAAGCGATTACGGCAGAGCCGCCATCATCTACGCGACCTGCGGTAGCCACTGTCGAAAGTGCTGCACCAACTACTACTGTTCCATGCAAGATAACTTCTGTCGGTCCTTCGACCGTGACCCAAAAGACATCGTTAGCAGAGACACCAGCGGCTGGCAAGTGCTCGTCAACAATGCCAACAAACCGTGAATTGGCTGTTGTATTGTCCGCACTTACGGCACCGAGTACTGCTGAACCAGCAGTACCTACGTCAAACTTAACCACTTTCTTTGGAAGCAATGCACCGCCAGATGTATTGCGAACAGCAACACAAAGCTTGCGACGATTACTTCGGATAGCACCAGTGGTTGGGTTAACGTCAGTGAACTCTTTCACTACTCCAACCCAACCCGTACCGTCAGACGTAGACGAAACACCAAGTGTTTGACCTAACGCCCACGGTGGATCAACAAGAAGACTCATCGTTTAATTTTCCTTATCTAAAGAGTTAAGCTAAAGTAGCAAGTTTGAAGAAATTTCTGGCTGACTTGAACTTCAAGTTGCCAAGCATTGAAACCACATAGCGATATTGCTGCGTAATTTCATCGTAGAACGGACCTTCGCTATTAAGAAGTTGACCTTCCATGCACAACAGTTCCATGTTGCCCATTGCAAGTCCGTAGCCAGTGTTAGCTGGTACAGAATTCTCCGAGCTTATTTCCACCCCGTCAAGCTCAAATACGTCCGTGAAGCCATAGCTACGAAGACCATTTTGCTTGCTGACGATAACTCTTTCTTTAGCATCAAGAGTGTTGAGGAAATCAATGTAGAGTCGTCGGTCTAACAAGACCATGTCTACCTGATCCTCTAAACTGTCATTGCGTCGAGTTTGATGAATCGCTTCGCGAACAGCCTTGACACAGTTAGCAGACCAAGTGGTTCCACCAAAGTAACTACTTGTGTAGTTAACGATTGTTGGACTATTGAAATCAAATTCAGGATCAGCTTCGCCGTCAGGCCAAACACCCGTCTTCTGACTTCCACCATAGGCACCAAGCGTGGTTGATAGACCAGCATAGGTATCGCTTGGGTAAGCAAAGGGATCAGCAGCATTGGCTGAACGCTGTGCGCCAGTACCAATATTGATAGTTCCATTTGTTCCCATGAATGACTCGATGCCGTGGAAACGAAGTTCGTTACCAGAAGCATAACCATCAACAACCCATTCCTTAGCAAGGTACTGTTCCATGCTCGTCAAAAGACGATTTGACATTTTTCCAGCAACTTGAACTAACGCGCTTGCGCCACGATTTTCAAGCATTTCTTTCTTGAAAATTGCGTCCGTGACCTGTGCTCCACGATATTCCAGCTCGGCATTTTTCCAGAGATTCTGGCGAGCGAAAACACGAGCCGTCTCTCCGTTGTTGCCTGTTGGAGTATGGTTACGATATTGGAGTTCCCAATCGAAACCTCGTCCAGACATGTTAGTCTTTACGTTACCGCCGCCTTCGAGAGCAGCAAAGACTTTATACTTCCGAAGAGATGCAATCTCTTCTTCTTTCAGGTGATTTACGATTGTAGTCGCAATCGACCTGGCCCAATCAGTGGCACTCGCCATTTTAGATTACTCCATCTTTAGTAAGTTGGCCTTGCAGCCGTTCCTCGAAACTCAACCGCTGGCGAGGTGCCTGCGGTTCCGTAGTACCCGCACTCCGGTTTGGAGCACGAGTTGCTCGTTCCCGAAGGAACTGCATGTTCTGTTGTGCTACAGGATCAGGTCGAGCCTGCGGCGCGGGGGATGGCGAAGGCTGATGCTGCATGACCTGCGGCTGTGGTGCAGGTCGCTGCTGTGATTGTTGATAACTGTTTTGCAGTAAATCTCTTTGGAGCATGCCAGTTGCATACTGCCAACGTGCATTAGGGCCTTGTATGCCAAGCTGTTTTGCTTCACCAATGTATTGCTGAATCGCATGACCTTCACGGGTTACATTTCCCTGCGGGTCATATAACCAATCAGCATTTTGTTTTTCTAAATCGCTAATGTAATTCTTTGCTTGATTTTGTTCAAAGTGCTGAGAAACTAGCTCTTGCGCTTTTTGGTTGGCGATTTGCTCAACCATTGGCTTGAGAGCATTCTCAGGATCAGTGACCAAACGGCGAGCGAAATCGGAGGTGTAGGTCTGATAGTCCCGTAACGCCTGCTGCGCCTCATACGGCGCAGACGGGTCGATGACTTCCTTGCCGCTTTCAGGGTCGCGGACGATGTAGGACTTCCAGTTGTCTTTAACTTCTGGAGGATTCCACCACTTAGGAGTCTCAGGAGGCTGCGAAGCTTTTGCTGTTTCTTCTGCCTTGCTTCTCTGCCAATCGCTAAAAGCTTGTCGATTCTGAAGATACTCTTGAGCATACGGCACAACCTGCTGGTACTGTTGCAACTGACGTTGCGACTCTTGGAAACCGTTGTAGGCACCATACAAGTTGCGAGCAATTGTTAGTTCGTCTTGTCCTTCAAACTCAGGCAATGCACTGAAAGCTTGATATGGACTTTGGAAACTTTCCTGTGGTTGCTCGTAAGACTGTTCGGGAGCAGCCATCTCTGGCGCAGCAGCTTCTGGAGCTTGCGATTCTTCAGCGACAGGTATATCTGCTAGTTGTTCTTCGGACATAATTAACCTCTGTTGGAGCTATCGGGAAATAGGGCCTCTACAGAGTAGACTGTCCGTTTACGCTACTTTTGTTACCGATTCAGCATTTCCACTTGCGTAGCGACTTGTTTATTCGAGAGTTCGGGTCGTTGGCAGTTTTTTCACTAGTGAGTTTTTTCTTCATGCCACCCATCCTGGCACAGAAAGACTTCTTTCGACTGCCGCCTCCGGGCTGTGGAGCCTTGAGGTTTCCGCCCGTAGAACGGTTATAAGAAGCACGGCCCTTGGCATTTAATCCGCCGGAAGGATTCTTTCCTTCCTTGCGAGTCCATGCCGCTGACTTAGCTTTGCGTACTCGGTCACCTGCTTTATCTCTCATGATGACCTCTTAGTCTTTTCCCAACTCTTGGCATCTGGGTAATCTTTATCACCTGGCTTTGCAGGAGATTCACCACGCTTACGCTTGGCGTGAATGTTTGCCCATAGACCCGGACGCTTTGCTTTCCTCACTCTATCGCCAGCTTTGTCTCTCACGATTAATACCCTCTCTGGAGCATTTGCCGTCCTTGAAGGGTCTGACCCATTCTTCTACGGAGTTCCATTTCCTGTTGACTTGGTGGTGGACTGTTTTGTTGTTGCATTTGATTCATGTGCATTTGTCCTGCCTGTATTCGTTTCGCTTCTTGCATTGCTTGGATTTGAACTGGGTCCTGTGTGCCATACTGTCGGTGTCGCTGCTGGGCATCTCGCAATGCCAGGTTTCGTCTTTTTGACTCCGCAGCCCTCTTAGCATTCAACGCTTTCATCTTGTCATGCTGATTTAATGGTGCGCCAGACCCACCCTGATGTTGAACTCCTCCGCCCATTCGACTTACGCCAAAAGGGGAATCAATTCGTTCATCGAATAAAGCGTCATCAAGCTGGTTAAGAATCCCCATGTTAAACCTCTATCTTTTCTTGTGACATTTTTTGAAGCTCGTCGCGAAGCTTCCAAGCTTTGTCTGTCTCGCGACTGTTTAGAGAACCGTTCTCTAGGTAATCACGCATTTCTTCTTCCGACCATTCGTCTTCAAGCTGGTAATAATATTCCCAAGTCTTCCAACGAATCCGCATACTGCTAATTTCAGTTACAAAATTACCTTGGCGATTCGTATATTGATACTTGCACCAATACCACTCTTCAGCGGCCATAGCATCCTCAAGAACCTTAAAGTCTTTTGGATAACCCAAGCCAGCCCATGTGCGAAACTCTCCCATTCGTTTAAGCATGGGTAAGGCACGTTCAAAACCCATCTGATGGAAGTGGTTTAAATAACTCATGTAAAGAGTCATAGACCTAAAGCCAACCTGTTCAGGGAAAGAGATAAACCCTACGGAGCATAGAACAAACAACAGGAATAGCTGATAGAATAAGGTGCGGGTTACCGCTTTTAGGCAAGGCCAGAAACAGCTAACTGCCATAACCCGGCATCGGTTTAGCAGGTACGCCTGGGCGTTTCATTGGTTCTGCTGCACTGCCTTGCGGAGCCATCGGATATTCAATCGATGGATCAGGAGGTGCGACTTCTCGCTCTACATCCTCTTTTTCTGGAAGTGGTTGACCGCAAGTTTCGCAGTACAAAGTTCCAGGGTCCGTAGGATCATAAACCGCTTGGGGCTTTTGTCCTGTAACCGGCTTCGTGAAATCGTATTGGTCCGTAAACCGGCCAGCTCTATCTGCCATACCTTTGCCTCATTTGTTTTGCGAATTCGCTATCAAAAAAATGTTGTTCTTCCCGCGATGCCATTGCTTCGTCATACTTCCGTTTTTGAGCTTCTTGCTTTGCCACGGCACCATCTCGGTCTGTGTTAAAGCTTTGCTTCGCCTTACCAAAGGCTTCGATACCAAAATCTTTTATGAAGTTTTTTCCTGCCATATCAATCTGACGCTGCGGTGTATCTGCGGCAAGTAATTGCCGAATCTGATTCTCCCTTGCCTGTTGAAGTTTTGGATGCAGACTTCGCTTTTGCCGCCCTTTTTTCATAAGCTCTTGGCGACGATACTCACGCATTTGTTCAGGCATGACATTTTCAGGCGTGTATTCCTGTTGACTGCCGTCCGGGTTATAAGGCATTACTAGCTCCTTGGGTCATACTGAATTCTAAACACACTTCCACCCGGACGGGTAGGAACTTTTTTTGCTCGTCGCCCGTCACGCACAACGACTTCTCCCGGCAATTTATCAAAAGGATGCATTGCATCATATCTAGCCTGCTGCTGCATTAGAGCAAGACGCTCTTTCAAGTCTCTATCTTCTTGTTCACTAGCCAGTGCTTGGTCGTATCTTCGTTGACGACCAACAGCTTCTGCGTTCTTTCGAGCATTTGCTATACGAATAGCATTATCTTTGTCATAGACTGATTGTAAATTAAACATGTACACCAATCCTATCAGTATCGTGCGTTAATTTGCATTTCGGCAAGACGCTCTTTCAAATCTCTATCTGCCTGTTCGCTAGCCATTGCCTGGTTGTATCGCCTGTGACGGGCAACAGCCTCTGCATTTTTGCGAGCATTACTAAGACGTATGGCATTGTCCTGATCAATCATGTCTCTTTGATGTTGAAAATGTCGAGCACCCACATTCATTGCGGCTGCATGCATTGCACCGTGGCTATTCATAAAGATTCTCCCTTACTTATCAATGTTCTTCTTGGCTCTTTTTATTGCCATTTTTACTAATGCCCTCCCCGCAATGTCTACAAAGGGCAGGTTTCTGTTTTTAGCTTCCTCTCGGAGCCAACTGATTATCAAATCAATATTCTGTTCACACCATTCGATTCCTTCAAAATTCATGACTTCCGCTCTTTGATTGCACTTGCACGTTGGTGATGCAACTATGCCAATCTTCGCAAGCAACTTCTTTACTTCTGTGCCAACGCCCGGAACCTCTTTGTATCGAGGAAAATTTTCATGGTTAACATCAACAGTCACCTTGCCATCTTCGTGTTTCTTAACAACGCAAGGCATAACGTCTTTAATGCTTAACCCTCTCATTCGTGCAGTTGTTTCAAGCTGGCTCATTGTCCACACGACAGTTGCGGGGCCTGTCCATTTCCTTATCGGTTTTTTTTTCATGTTAATTCCTATGGGTCAGTACAGTCGCCGTTGGGAGGCATTCCTTCGTCCCAATCACAATACCAACTACCTGTACAGAGTAGCTGAACGGTCTCACCCTCCTCACCAGTACCAACCGGAGTAGGACACTGGCAAATAGTACGAACAACAAAACCGCCACCATGAGCATAAATGGCATTGTTCGTAGCTTCACACCCGTTATCAAGAACCCATGCTCCATTTTGAAAAGTCGCAGTACAGCACTTGCAAAAAGACTCCGCAACAGTAGTACAAAGACCACTAATCACTTCGCCTTGAAAGTACCCCGCACGATTAGCGATAACGCAGACACAACGCTTACCGTTTTCAGACACAAATTCATAGCCATTAGAATCTGTAAAAGTAGCCCCACTACACGTTGCGGGACCAAACCATCCGCCAAAAGCTTCACCGTACTGATCACGACCTTCTCGCCACTCAGTCGAGCAAGTTCCACAACGAGGACAAACGTCTTCATTACAACAGGCACAAGGCATAAAACACTCCAAAAGATAGGGGGCTAAAGACTAATGTCCTGCAAGTCGAAACCAGCCTGAAACTAAGGGGGTCAAAAAATCCAAGAGTGGATATGACATAACCATCGGCGAGCTGCCGGGGGGGTTACCCCCCGTGCAACAAGCGAGCTACCGATGCCAGGTTTGCGTGTGTTCTCATGTGTGGTGTAGCGTTCCGTTTGACGTTTTCCGGGGTATTTCTGAAGGTCTGGTTTTGGCTGTTCGTGTCTGGTTCTCCTGTCTCGGGTCAATATTGTAGGCCGTGGCTATTGTTCCGGGGTTTTTGCGGTGGTTTTGCTGTGTCTGGTGTTATTAATTGGGGTCAATTCTTTCCGGGCTGCTGTTTTGCTGGTGTTTTTTGTCAGTGTTGTGATTGTGCATGTCCCTCCCCGGTTCTCTGCTCGTGCATTTTGTATCACTGTGTTGGTTTTTTCTCTGGCTCTTTGTGTTGTCCTGGGTGATAATTTCCCGTGCAAGCTTGGCCGGTTCTCACGGTTCCAAGTGTCCACGAAAAAACCCCGGAAAGCTCGCAAGCCTGCCGGGGTTCGTGGTGGTGATTCCCTTCAACGTGTCAAGCTGTCTCGGTGTTGATAGCCTCAGTGTGTTCTCGGTGTCTCCTCTGGTTCTCTGCTCGTGCTTCCTGCTCGAGGCTCCTGGCT
>PDMX01000955.1_pt1 | contig 20041 bp, 27 predicted proteins | sample 1515501 | NCBI WGS metagenome assembly PDMX01 (sample SAMN07343022, study PRJNA328102) | Marine metagenome, whole genome shotgun sequencing project. | biome: marine; feature: bay; material: water; isolation source: viruses from water sample < 0.22 micron filtered, nuclease treated ...
GTTTGGCAGTTAGCCGCACGCGAGTGCCATCTTCCATATTTAATTCTTTGCGTCGTTCTTCACTCATGATTCACATCCATTATTATGTGTGTTAATTGCCTACCTTCATTGAAGAATGCCCAGTTACTCCATACTCGTCGGCCTCGATTATTTTGTGGGATATTGAAGACAGTCGCTTGGTGTATTCCGAGTAGGCAAAGTCCCTCGCTATTTGCAATCCTGCCTTACGCTTCACTTGCATTAAATTAAATGAGCGGGATTCGTTGGTTCCTTTCACTTTCCAGTGTCTTGTAATGTTCATAGTAGCATTAGGACATAACCTAGCGTATGAGTCAACGCATAAATGCACAACTCTACTTTTTGTTATGCGTCTTTTTTTGGGGTTTCCCAGTATTTATATTCCTGTACTGTGGGGGCATCTACAGGCCTAGAATCATCACTATATACAACCATCCCGTAATCGGCTGTAACACAATCCCCGGACCTACTCATATACACATGTTCAATTGATGTCCTAGTTGCTCCATCCCATAAATGCAGAACTTCTGCATCCATGTCGCATTCCTTAAGCTTGTCTATTAAATCTCTAACTTTCATATTATTCCACTCCTGCACAACTAAGCTTTGGGTTATCTTGAATATCTTCGATGGTAATGTCGCAGCCTTCGGGACAGTAGTAATACCCGTAGCCGTTTTTCCAGTTGCAGGACATTGCCTCGCCGCAGCGTGGACATTCCTCGGCTTCCCATTCTGGCACATCTATAAAATAAAGATAACCAAACGGTAGATTCAACTCCTTGCTTCGCTGCGTCATAAATCACTTTTCGCGTTATACAGAAGTTGTTGCTTTTTTCTTGTCGTCGCCGTCTTGCCATGCTTCAATATTCTCTTCCAGCCATTTAACCATATTCTCGAAAGTCTCAAAAACTGTCGGCATCGGCTGTTCCATGTGTGGCGAGTTGAACATATCATGTTCACGGACTGCATATCCGTTTTTTGCTCTATCTATTGTAATCATAGGTTTTTCTCCGTATTTAGGTTTAAGTAAAAAGTATAACCAAGGTAAGGATTGGACTGCCCTTGGTAAATTTGGCGTTACAGCTTTAAGCCATCAGCGGTCGGCTCGATCACCTGACTATTCGGATTGTAAGATTCGGGGTATGGGTTAATACAATTCGTGAGCAAGTAACCAGCGGCACGAGCCTCTTCGCTCTGTGCTTTTAGATCCATCCCGAGCCACATGATGGCCTCTTGAATCTTAGTGATCGCCAGTGATCGCTCTCGGCTCCCTCGGATTACACGCCGACTCGTCCGCTCTCGCGTAGTGTCGCTGTCCAGTTTTAGTCGCTGTAAAACCTCGTCGAGATCCTTGCGGTATTGCTTCGTTTGCGACACTTCTGTCAGCTCTTGTTCTGGTTCTTGTTCGTCCATTTTTTTATTATTTGGTGTTAGTTGCGGCTCTACCAGAGGGTAGAACCATGAATTGGACACAACGCCTAACGGCGCGTGTCACTTCTAGAGTTAGCCAGAAAGAATCCCGCAGAGAATGAGACCCCAGAATATAGTCGAAGACGCCTCCTTGATTGCGAGTGCGGTTTGCTCTGTGTATTCAATGGCAGCTTCAGGGCTTTCACCGCACCCAACTAGGGCAGCTGACCATGCGATAGTGGCAACGCCTAGCAGCGTCGTGCGGATTTTACGTTTAGTATTATTCATAGTCTTTGTGCTGGTTTAGGTTTCGGACGCTATGCGCGTCACATCTATTTGTTATACAGAAGTTGTTGCTTTTTTCTTGTCGTTAGGAAGAGAGGGGTATCGAGTCCCGTTTGCGTCAGGAAGCATCTGACCGTTTGCGAGAATGTCGCAAAGAAGCGTGCGCTCCTTGCCTTCCCCGAATCTCTTTTGCTCTCGAAGAAGCATCTCCAGTCTGGACGCATACCAGTGGACGCTTCTCTTTAGCTTTCTGGTTTCTTCCTCAAGCTCTCGGCATAGGTGCGCGTTTACCACTTCGGTCGAGGCGCAATTTCCGACGTTTACGATGTAGGCTTGTTTATCTGTTTTTGGTGTCTTCATATTTATGGGATTCCTAACCCAGCGATAGAGTCAACGCTAAAGCGTGCCTCATCTATTTGTTATCTTGAATTAAGTCACTAATGCCCCGTGTTACCTTTGGGCCATTTTCGCGCTTTAGACCTTGCCTAATTATCCATTCTTCAAGCCTTCGCTCCTCGGCTTTCATGCGAATGATTGCCGCCTTTGCTGCTTTCTTTATATCGTCGTCCATAATGGAAGCATAGATAACCTATCGAGATAGTCAACGCTAAAGCGCGACTACTCTATTGGTTAGGTATATGATTTTAAATGTTTGCGTATTGGGCACCATTCCGGAGTATTCGACTTGCCGCGTTTATAATCAATATAGAGCATGTTGCCATATCCGGATGGCGCGTCTGGATGGCTACAATATGCGCCTTCCTGTGAAATGTAATCCCGAAGCGGGCAGTCATAGCATCCTTTTGGAGCTTCAATATGTTGGTCTATTTTTATTTTCATAATTAATTTTCCATTCAGTATTCGTGTAGTAATTTAATCATATTGTTTTGTCCCAATTAAGCCGGAGAGGAGGAAAAATATGAAAAAACCTCCCCTCCGGCAATTGGTGGTTTAGCTAGCGTCTACAGCATTAATGTCGCACAAGAATACATATCTGTCAAGTCTAATTTGACAAAAAAGCAAATTTATGTAATACCCATAGGATATGGGGAACGAATTATCAATAAGATTAGATGAAACAGTAAAAAATATACTTATAGATGTACAAAGCTACTCTCATGCTAATAGTATTGAAAAAAGAGATCCAGAAAGATGGATAAAGCTTGCAAAAAGCATACTCCAAGGAGTGCCTGTCAATGAATTAAAGAAAACTAACCAAGATTGGGGGACAATTGCAAGAGTACGAGCACAACTAGCAGAATCACCGGCCTGCTCCGACTTAAAAAGAGAGTTATCAGTTCGGCAGATTCAAGCATTGGAGACTACCAGTGAATTACGTAAAACTGCTGCCGAAATGTTAGCCAAAAAAATGGGCAATCAGGATGAATGGGATAAAATTGATTTAGAGCAAGCAGGAAGACTATACGATAAGCTAACCATAGCAGAAGATATTGATACTAAAACATTAATGCGCCTCCGTGGTGAAAATGTCCAAAGAATTGAAATTACTAAAAAAGAAGTATCATTTGAAGACATGTTGAATGAGGTGAAAAAGCAAAGAGATGCTAATGTTGAAGCAATTGACGTAGACTCTGAGGATATATGAAAATAACGCCCCATCCACTTATTGAGTTGCCGACAGAAAGTGATTTAATTTTTCTTGAAAAAAATAAAGGGCGGGCTGCCGTTTACGATTTATTACAGGCGCGCGAAAAACGAATACAAGTTTCGGTTGAAGATCCATTAAATTACGGTTTTGATCTTGAGCATTGGAAACATGCTGATGATTTTTTAGAAAATGAAGAGTTTGTGGCTATTTTTGGTGGAAATCGAAGCGGTAAGACGAGATTCGGGGCAAGGACAGTAGTTAAGGCGTTGCTTACAAACCCTGGAACGGAAATTATTTGTTTTGCCCAAGATACATCAGCCTCTATTCGCGTCCAACAACGTGCGGTCTATGAATATCTGCCACCAGAATTTAAGAAAAAGACAAAATCTTCGCTTGAGTACTTAAATTATAGCAAAAAGAATGGATTTACTGGCGCAGAGTTTATTCTGCCAAATGGGTCTGTTTGCTATTTTCAAACATATAGTCAATTTCAACATAGTACCGCAAAGTTTGAAGGAATTGAGTTGGGTTGCGTGTCTCCTGAATGGCATAATGTTGGATTGTGGCTTGATGAGTATCTAGGGGATGGGAGTCTAATTGAAACGATGAAATTTCGCCTTGTTACGCGAAATGCTAAAACAATTATGACATTTACCCCGATTAACGGGCATACCCCGTTTGTCGGTGAGTTTTTAAAAGACGCTGAAACAAAAAAAGAAGTATATGGTGAATTGGTTGATGAAATGCTTCCATTGGTCCAATATAGCCATTATAAGCAAGCTGGCATTGTCTTCTTTCACAGTATCCTTAACCCATTTGGTGGGTATTCTCGATTAAAGAAAGAGCTAAAGAACGCAACAAGGGAAGATATATTAACAAGAGCCTACGGAATACCAATTAAGAGCATTAACACCCTTTGGCCTACTTTTAATACTGGCGTTCATGTCATAGATAAACTTCCAGTAATAAATAAAAAGAGCCACACCATTATCATGGTGCTTGATCCGGCTGGAAATCGTAATTATGCGGCAATTTGGGCAGCAATTGATAGGAAAAAGAATGTTACCATTATAAGGGAGTGGCCGGATCGTGAAAAGTACGGGGAATGGGCTGAAATGGGGAAGCGATGGAAACAGGGGCCAGCTTCAAGGAAAATTGGTTACGACGTGGCGGGCTATATTAAGCTTTTTAAAGAAATAGAACAAGATATGGGCATTGAGGTCTACGAAAGGATTGGGGATTGTCGTTATTTTGCCCGCGAAAATGACGACAATATTGATCTATTTGACCAATTTGCAAGCCTCGGAATGCATTTTTTACCATCAAATGGAGCTGATATTCAAACTGGAATAACTTCACTCGATGAGTGGATGTCATACAATCCAAACCTTCCTGTGGATGCCGCGAATAAGCCTATTTTACAAATACATAAATCATGTGGGAATCTCATACATGGAGTATTAAATTGGGGGCACAAGGGAAAGGAAGATGAGGCATTGAAAGATTTTCCCGATTTATTAAGGTACCTACGCACCCATAATGATGGGTATGGCCCAATGTTTATTTCTGAAGAAATGTTAAAAACAACTAAACAAGGAACCGGAGGATATTAAATGCCTAAAAAAAGAATTGCTTCAATCGCCAAAGAGTATAACGTATCTGTTGATGAACTACAGAGCATGATTACCTTTCATCTAGCAGAAGGTATGGTCTCTGGCCGTGGTAAAAACTTATGGATTGATGAAGGCGGTCAAACTATAATTGAAAACCTTACACCTATGCCAGTTATGGCGCGTGGCCTAGCCCTAAGGAGATGCCCTAATAAATCATTTCTTTATGTGAAACATTTTAAAACAAATGAGAAAATCGGGGTTAGGATTCCGAGCAATATGAATAATTATAAGTTCGACGGAAAGGTTGTTTATTTCAAAGAAGTAAGGGAAGGTGAAGCAATTAAATATACCTTAATAAAAAATAGTTGCACGGTATGCTAAGCTAATATAAATGCAATCTGATTCAACTTTTGAAAATTTAACCTACGTAGGGGAAAAGCCAGACATTAAGGTACTACGCCTTGCGTATTTAGATATTGTATCAGGGCTTTCCGAATTTGATAGACTATGTAGAGATTCTTATGATAGTCGCCATAATATATGGCCCGGCAAGAACCGCGACTTCAGAAAGCATGGGGCAGACGCATTCCCCTGGGATGGCGCTTCAGATTTAGAAAGTCATGTAATAAGTGAAAGAATAACTAAATTAGTTGCTTTACTCATTACATCTCTCAATAAGGCAAATGTTACAGCAATGCCCGTAGAAATGACGGACATTCCTAGAAGTAAAATGATTGCCAACTTTTTAAAGTGGATGATTTCTTCGGGGTATATTGATCGATTTATTCAAGAAGCCGAGTTGGGCGCAAATCATTTCTTAGAAAAAGGAATTTTAATTACATATGTAGGCTGGAATAGGGAGGATCGACATTTTAAGCAAAAATTAGATTTAAAGCAAATTGCAGAAATATCTCCAGAAATTGCAAAATTAATATTAAGCGGGGATAATGACGCTCGACTTATTGAATTATTTAAGGGCACCTTTGACGGCGTAACAGATAAGAAAGCTTTACGCACTTTAAACGAGATTAGACAAACGGGAGTTGGTGAGCTGCCTATTGTTCGCCGTCAAGTGGATGCCCCGTTAGTGAAGACGCTATCTCCTGATGGACAGTTTAGATTTCCAAAATATACAGAAGATCCACAACGTGCCCCGTATTGCGTTTGGGATACTCAATATACAGTACAAGAGATAGAGGGGAAGGTCATTACTGATGGATGGGATCCAGAATTTGCTAATTATATTATTGCAAGATACGGAAAATCAAATTCATCTCAATCTAAACGAGATAGAAGCGAAGGAAGTGATTTTGGAGGTGATTTTGGATGCGAATCTTCGGATGGATTAGTTCGTATAGTCCACTTTTACCAACGGTTAATCGATAAAGATGATGGCAGTGAGGGTATTTATGAAACTGTTTTTCACCCTGATTTTGATGGCAATCAGTCTGTAAGTGGATATGCTAAACATGAATTAATGAACGGATATGAAGATTATCCGGTCATTATTTCTAAATTGTCAGAAGATTCCAGATTTTTGTATAATACGCATACAATCCCAGAACAGCTAAAGGGATTGCAGCAGCAAATTAAAGTAGAGCGAGATTCCCGAATGGATCGCAATAGTATGTCCACTTTGCCGCCATTAATGTATCTTACTGGAAATTGCCCCAACGATTGGGGTCCGGGTCGAAGGGTTGCTCAAATGAGAAAAGGAACAATTGAATTTGGGCCGACTCCAGACTTTGATCCCGGTTCAATTGAGATTGAGCAAACGCTAGAACGACAGGCTAATTCTTTAGTTGGAATGGATTCAGAAGATCCGCTAAGTCAGCAATTTTTACAGTCTCTTGTAAATAAATTCCTAGCCCACCATGCCAAGGTTGTTCAGCAATGTTTTAGATGCTTTCAGCGTTTTGGCCCAGATGAGATATTCTTTAGGGTAACAAATAGCGCCGATCCGCAGGTCTTAAATAAAGGAAATGCCGACGAAAATTTTGATGTTACAATTACCTATGATGTATTAAGCTCTGATCCAGAAGCACAGGCAAATAAACTAAGGCAATTTGCTGAACTAATTCCATTGGATAAAAATGGTAAATTCAATATTGATAGACTTCTCGAGTTTTGGGCAAATTCAATTGATCCAACATTTGCGGGTGCTGTCCTTCAATCAGATGAAGAGTCTAAGAATGAGATTACAAAACAGGTCACTGATGACTTAGTTCGGATCTTCTCTGGCATTGAAATGGACGCAAGGCCAAATGGAGCGCAGGCGGCTCTTGTTATTATTGAGCAATATACACAACAAGAAGACATTATGTTTAGGTTGCAAAACGATGAAGCATTTAGGGGAAGGTTAGAAAAATATCAACAGCAATATATTTTTAATATCCAGCAATACCAAGAAAATCCCGAGATAGGGAGGCGCGGCACTGCTCCAGCACAGGTTGGCGCTATTTCAACAGAAGGGACGCAATCATAATGAGCCTACAAGAAGACATAGAAGCATTAAGTATGCATGAGTCATTTGCTAGGCTCATTGAGCAGGTTAATAGTGATAGGGAAAACGCAATCTCAGAAATGAGGGAGGCTAGCAATTCTCAATTGCAACAAATTTCAGGCGTAATTGTAGAGTGTGACAACATTTTAAAGCTATGTAATTGGCCAAAGCTCCGAGAGCGGCACAAATCGCGTTTGCGTGATGTGTTAAAATAAATTTATCGCGTTCTTCCAGCGTATAGGATGGATATTATGAATAAAGAAAATCACTCAGAAGGCATCTCCGAGCCTGAAACAAAATCGGTGGTCTCAAATATTAGTGAGTCTGATTTTATAAATCAACTCGCTGAACGACGGTCTCCTAAAGAAGCTCCTACAAAGGAGCGGGAACCTGAAATTCCAGTAGAAGATTCCAAGGAAATTGAAACGGACAATAAAATTTTAGAAGAAAATTCTGAAGTTTTGGAAGAGAAAGTTTCCGAGGATGATGTTCTTTCACAGTTTGATTTAGACAGCATGTCTTCCGAGCAAATTATAGCTCTAGGTGAGAAATTGAAGAATAAAGCTGTTTCTCGATATGGGGAATTAACCTCACGGCGGAAAGCCGCCGAAGAGGAATTGGCTAGATTCAAAGAAAGTATCGCAACTAAGGAAAGCAATCCGCTTGAAGTTTCGGAGGAAATTAAAGATAATCCATTTAGTAATATTACTACTATTGAGGGGCTTCGTGCTCAGGCAAAAGAGGTAAATAATATTATCGAATGGGGAGAAGATATTATCTTTAAGTCCGATGATTTCGGAGCAAATGATATTGTTGCAGAAGTTGAAGGGAAGTCATTTACCAAGGTAGAAGTGCGGGAGCATGTAAATAATGCCCGCAAGAGCCGAGATAAATTCCTTCCTGCGCAACTTCAAACCATTCAATCAAAAGAGCAAGGAGTCCAGCTAAAAGAAGCTTTTACGGCAAAAGCCAAGGACGAATTATCTTGGATGAATGAGGAGCAAAATGATACAAAGGATAAATACGAAGCAATGGTAAATGATCCGCGATTCCAGAAATTGGAAACTGCGCTAGATCCTGAAGTAGCTGCTCAATTACCCTATATTATTGCTCATGCCGCTAACAGTATCTACGGATCAAGCCAGCCTAGTCTTAAAGCGACTAAGGCTGAGTCAACTAGGCTTACCCCGCCTCAACCTCCATCTGGAGTAGGGTCAAAGTTTAGGGAAAATCAAAGCACTAAATCAAAAGAATTGGAATCAGCAAGGGCACGTTTAAAAAAATCAGGAAAAATGAGTGATTTTATAACCCTTAGAACACTGCAACGGCAGAAATAACATAAACACTATATACAATGGCATTAAGCAACACTTACGATACAACGAATGAAGGTTCGGCAGTATCCAATCACGAAGAATTGACGGGAATCCTGTCAACTCTTGCCCCGGAAGATACCCCGGCATTATCTCTTTTAGACAAACAAAAAGCGAACGCGACTTTTACTGAATTTACAGTTGACCGACTTTCAGCTCCAGTAACTACCGGTATTTCGGAAGGCGCAGATGTGGTTGCATATACCGATAAATTTGCGAGCCGGGCGCGTCTTGGTAATTATTGCCAAATTTTCCGACGTGATTACGCGGTCTCTAATTTGCAGGCTGCCGTAAATAGCGTTGGTCCAGCAAAATTTGCACAGGCCGAAGCAAAGGCAGTTCGGGAAATTAAGCGAGATATTGAAGCAACTATCTTATCGACAAATGATCGCTCAGTTGAAGACGGCGCTGGTTCAGTTTATGGACTTCGTGGACTCGGTGATTGGCTTGACTCTGCTGGCCCTGCCGATGTTCCGGAAGCCTACCGCACTCCGGCTGGCAGCATTCAAACTGATTGCTCAGCAAATTACAATGAGGCTGACCTACTAAATAAAATTACCTCGATTTATCGAGTTACTGGTAAAACTGAAAATCTTACACTAATTGCTGACACTACTCTCCGCCGTACAACTTCGGACTTTCAGCGATTGGGTGATCAGACGGCAACAATCCGTAATGTAAATTATGTAGGTGGGTCAACGGAAATTAGCGTTTCGGTTGAAATGTACAAAAGTGATCATGGCATGATTTCTATCGTCAATGGCAATACTGAATGTATGCCAACGACCACTGTAGAAGGATGGGCCGGATACTTAATCAATCCTGAATATGCAGGAATCCATGAATTGATTCCATTGTCTACTAATACCCAAGAAAACGCTGGGGCTGGTGAACGTGGATATGTTGACTGCACCCTAACCCTTGGTTGCTACCACCCTGGAGCACACGGCAAATTCACAGACTAATATAATATTATGGCACTATTAACAATAAATGAACGCGGTTCATTTGATAACATTATTAAATTAACCTACGAGGATCTTGACCTCATTGTAAACGGGACTAATCCATTTAACGGAACAACTCTTGCTACTGCTGGCCAGCTAGTAATTGCTAAAAAGGAAGCATACGGCGGGGTTGAGCTATGTGGCGTAGCAGAGACAGTTGCCCTTGCTGGCGCTGCTGATATTGTTTTTGACATTGGTACAACTGCTGGAGATCCAGATGAGTATATCGACGCACTTGACGTAGACGCAATGACTGCCCCTGTGTTTAATACGGGCGATGCCTTCAATGATGGCACTACCAGTGGAGTTATTAACGTCGTAGATGCAACCAACGCCGCTGAGGATATTATCCTAGAAGTAGGTGGTACAACTGGTGATCTGACCGCTGGTGAAGTTGTCATTGGACTGCGTATTGCGGGCCTTGGCAAATTCGCTTAAAAACTGACGGGGGGTCGTGTGGCCCCCCGTCCTTTATTTTATGGAAATTATACAATCATTACCCAGATATTCGGACGGAGAAATTAATCGTGCTTTTTTGGCTGAAATAAAAAGCGGGTTTAAGCTTGAGCGAGAAACACAAGAGGCGCGTGAGTTAATTTCCAGAAAAGAAACGCATGAAGATAGGGGGAAAGTGCATCCCGTACTGGGTCGATGCGTAGCCAAAATTCCCGCACGTGAGTTTTTTCGACTGACTAAAAAGTATGGGCACGATGAGGTTCATTCGGACAAATTTGTTAAATATTTTAATAACAAGCATCCAGAGCTTTCACCCAATCGGATTTAATGCAGAATAGAACATACAGTGACCTATTGTCTCTAATTAAGGGACTAATTGGAGTTGGTAGATTAACTACCAATGAAACGCTTTCGATTCTAAATTTTGTTAACAGGCGAGCAAATCAAGCATATTTAACCAGTCAAAGTTGGCCACGTTATCTTGTGGTGGGGGAAGAGCGATCAATTGAAACTAGCCCAGCTCAAACGATACTATATGCTGAGTCTGGCTTAGATACCATCTATGAGTTTATTCGCATCCATAAGACGCAGCCATTTCTTAGATTAAGCGCACGCGAATTTGACTTTTATGTTGATTCGGTAGGCGCTCACATTAGGTCGCTATCAACAGATACAACTACAGCTTTTGTAACATATAAAAAAGAGCTATCGCAATTTGCAGATAGCAGCACGGACATTCCCGGAGAATGGTTTAATTTTTTAGCGCACGCAACCTATGCCGATTTTCTCAGGTTGGATTCGCAACAATCAAAAGCAATGGCAGAAGAGAGTATTGCTCAAAATTATCTAGCATTAGAACTTCAGCGAGTGGACAACATTTCAAATAATAACTCAGTTTTAAACAAAATTACTACACACGGAAGCTCCCAATCCCGTTAATCATTATGAATGCATTTATTACAAATCTTTATCCAAACCCTATGCCCGGCGAAACAGACGAGCAATTGACCGTAGACGCTACGGCTGGCGGGGTTCAATTTGCCTCAACATATAACATTAGAACTAAATTTGTTACATTTGACGTTCAAGATGCTAGTTGCCGGGTAACATTTGATGGAAGTGCTCCAACTTCCACTAATGGACATATATTATATATTGGGAAATCGTACACATGGAGTATTGCAAGTGCTAGGGTTGCTAAATTTATACGCACCGGAGCCACTAGCTCAGTCCTTCATGCAACTCAAATGACTTACTAATGCCTTTCGGACAATTGGCATCAGCAGTAAATGCTTTAAATGGAAATCTAGCGGCTGGATGGGATGCATTTACTGGCAATTCCGGTCAATCGTTTTCAGATCCTGGCGTAATTGTGTTAGACTACCAGGAAGTGGGGTCGCTTGGTATTATTGATTATTCAAATCAAGCAAACGATGCAACACACTATAGTGGCCGAGGCGCGACCATGGACGCTGCAACCAATACTATTACTTACCCTACTGGATACGGCACAGCAGAGCGAACTGCAACAGTATGGATGCGTGTAAGCACGCTTGGAGCACGCACGCTCAATGGGGCGAGTGGTACGTTTACATTTACCCCGACCGCAACTGGGGCTTGGGAGCAACTTAACTCGACGGCAACCGTATCGGGCAATTTGTCATGGACTGCCGGAAGCGATTGCGACATTGCGGATTTGCAAATAGGCACAGCGCACTGGCCACATGCTGACTGGAGCGATCCAACTGCGAGCGGGCTAAATGGTAAAATCATTGCAGATGTTGGGCCAGATGATTTTCATGGAGTCTGCACTGGATGTAATGGATTTACCAAAGAAGGCATTGACCCAGACGTTGCGGGGATCGTGGGGCTAGATTCTGCGCTATGGTTTAATGGGGTGGATACGTTTATTACTACAGCGACTAAAGTGTTTCATCAAACGGCAGACTTTGATGAAACGTTTGAAATCTACGTGGGCAATTTAACTGCTCCCGCTTCTTATTTATACTACATCAATCAGCAAGACGGCACTAATATAGTGGGGTTGGCAATTTCACCTACCAGTGGGCTTATTACGTTTTGGGTGGGCGGCTCAGTACCAATAATCGAATCGGCGACTCCTCATTATGGAGAGCATATAACAGTCCGACTAACTAGAGTTGGGACAGCGTTTGAAATGCTAATTAATGGAGTAAGTCAGGGGACGCATGACCCTGGTTATACAAGATGGATTAACCCAGTGCCTGCTGTTTTTGGCAAACACAACATTACGTCTGGGCGTGAAATAACAGGACTTATCCAAGGCGACAGCGTAACAGGCACACTAAGCGGCACGTTTCTCACCGTAGGCCAAAAGCGAGCAACAATCCCGCAGACCGGGAACCGCAACTGGAATAAATATCGATGGTTTAACGGAGTGGATACGTTTATTACTACAGCGACTCCAGTGTTTCCAGCAACGGCAGATTTTGATGAAACGTTTGAAATCTACGTGGGCAATTTAACTGCTCCCGCTTCTTATTTATACTACATGAGTCAGGTAGAGTCCCTCAATACTTTTGGGTTGGCAATTTCACCTACCAGTGGGCTTATTGTGTTTATTGTTGGCGGCCCAGTAGTGATCGAATCGGCGACTCCTCATTATGGAGAGCATATAACAGTCCGACTAACTAGAGTTGGGACAACGTTTGAAATGCTAATTAATGGAGTAAGTCAGGGGACGCATGTTTCTAATAACTCGATTAGCCAAGAGGTTACTGTTTTTGGTAAAGCATCGTTTGTGTCTGGGCGTGAAATAACGGGACTTATCTATGGCGACAGTGTAAGCGGCACTGAATCAGGAACCTTTGCGCGCCAACTAGCCCTAGCCTCTGACGCAAACGAACAGGTTGACGCATACGGCGCAGCGATTCTTGAGCCACGCTTAAACAATCAGATATTTAATGGGTTTGGTGATGGCGAAAAATGGACTACTCCAGACGCAACTAGCCTTGATGCTGTAAAAACATTTATTGGATTTGTTTTTTACGATGGAATTAATGATACTACATGGCTTGATTTGACCGCTGCCGATACCATCATTATTAACGCGTCTTCTGGGTCGCTGGCGTCATCTGGAATTACGTCGCCAACCTATTACACAAATGGAGCCGCTGGCACCGCGTTAAATACTGGATGGAATCATATAATGCTGACTACAGAGACTGCGGTAAATTGTGGCCCAATTGATGGCGAAAATCGAAACGGGTCAATTCAGTTTTACACGGATGTTAAATTCGCGGCATTTGCCTTAGAAGAATACAATTTCAATAAATCGAACTACGGTCTATAATTATGTCAATAAATAATACATACTTTTTAATTTCAACTGCGGGCTATGAAAAGATTCCCGCATTGGCATCTTTTTTAAAAAATCATGGGCCAATCTATTACCCCGGTATTGATGACGGTATTAATTACGATGAACCCGTAAAAATGACGCCACAAAACGCAACAATTAAAGTTGCCTATGAAGCAAAATACCCCGGCATGAACCTAAGTATTTATGATGATCGTTTAGGTGATTTTAGGTGGGGAGTTGAGTATGAGGATTCTACACATCAGCTATTAACCGTGCCCAATATGTCGCAAAAAGAGTTAGAAGAGGTTTTAGCTAAACAAAAAGCATTAGGGCGCGATGGGGAAACTGCGATTTTACCACACAATCAAATGAGGCATTATAAACAAACAGGAGAATTGCCAGATTCTTAATTATTATGAAAACACTAATCCCAACATTTATTTTAATTATAATTTCCATGCTCGTATTTTCAGGATGTCGAGTCACCCTTAAAAGAAACATTGGCTATGATAGAGCAATGGAAAATATGTATGATCCAATTATTGATTGGCAAGATGCCCCAGAGCCTACGCGCAAATTGGAAGGAAATCTAATTCATTAATATGGAGTCTGAAAATCAAAATCGTTTCAATAATAATTGGGGTGGCATTATCATATCAGTATGTGTGCCAATTTTGACATTAATTAGCGCGTGGTCTCTTCGGACTCAAATTGACCAAGGGCAAAGAATTGTTCGTGTCGAAATGTTTATTCAATCATTTGTCAGCGAAGGGCCAAGATATTCTGAATTTGACGCTCAAAAAGAAAGGGATGTTGTTAATAAACGCATTGGAGATGTAGATAAAAGGGTCGATAAAATTCACGATAAAATAGAACATCAAAAAAATCAGATTAATGAACAAGAAAGCCGATTGCGCCTTTTGGAGTTTAAGAATAACACATCAATTTCTTTATTATGCCTAAGTTAAAATATCCGCTTCCAGATTTAAAATACATTCAAAACTCAGATGGATTTAGCGTTTATTTACAATCCGATTTAGTCTTTTATTCCGATAAATTTGGAGAAATTATTATTCCCGCTGGCTTTCATTCGGATGGGGCAAGTGTTCCTAAATTTCTATGGAATATATTTCCCCCATTTGGAAAATATCTATATTCGGCAATCATACATGACTATTTTTGCGTTTTAGGGGCCATTAAGAAGCCGACGCTTAATTCCAAGGAAGCGGCTTTATTATTTCTTGAATCAATGACTCATGGGAAAGTAGGATACTTAAAGAGTCGCCTAATGTTTTCAGCCGTTCGACTATTTGGCCCTAAATTTTAATGGCAACAATTGATGTCTAAATACGATAAAACGTACGAATTGGATGATCCCATTAATAGCGATGGCGATTTTGGGTTTATAGGATTTAATAATAGGGTTAGGCCAGATCAGCTTCCTGCGGGGATGTTGGCTGATTCTCAAAATATAAGGCTTGATCTTAATGGGGAGGCACAGGTAAGGAAGGGGCTTGAGTTAATTGTTGCACCAATATCAACTGGTGTAGATGCTTTGACACTTCCGTTTTATTTAGTTGCCGATGATTCAACTATAGTTGTAACGCAGACCGCAGGCGAATTAGTTATTACAAATATAGACGCAGCAAATTTCCCAAACAGTGGATCAATTATTTTAAGTGGCGTAACCGGAATAACGCCCGATCCAAATGGAATTAGAACATTTGTAAAGGACAGTTCCACGCAAATTACAATTTCTGATAACACGTATGCCGGAACTGCCGCTGGCACAGCAACGGTTAAATTTGCAATTTTAAATGACGCAGCAATTAATAGCATTTATGGCTCTTGTGGATTTTCTGATCCAAATGACAATAGCAGTCAATATATTATTATTGCAAATAATTCAACTGCCACTGCAATCAATGTTTCTGATAGCTCAACTACAAATATAACATATCCAACTGGTATTTTAATATCTCAATCAGTTGATTTGCTTCAGGCCAACAATAAAGTATTTATTTTTAGGGATGGTGCGGTTGCCCTTCAATGGGACGGCAATATTTCAGGGGGCTTAGCATTTACGGAAGTTCCTAATGGAGATTACACGCAGCCAGTATCTATTGCGGCTAGTTCGAATACTGTAATTGCGGACGGCAGGGCAACCGTATCAGCAGTGGCGCATAATTTATCGATAGGCGATAGAATATACATTGTAAATAACGGTTCGGGTCCATTGCTTCAGGATGGGGCTTCCTTCTATACAATAGAATCAATCCCCACAGCAGATATTTTTACATTTAGAGCAACCGTGGAAGACACTGCCGCACATACTGTAGAATACATGAAAAAGCAAAGTGTTGGTCTTGGGTTTTCCCACATGCCTTCACCGCCGTGGGCAGTGTATTTCGGATGGCGTCTAGTTATGCCGTATCGCTATGAAATGTCAGGAACATCGGGTAGTCCAACTATCACAAGTAGGGGAATATTTGATGAGTTGATTGTATCGGATATATTAGATTACGATACCTATGACAGGATCTATGCTCAATTTAGGTTTAATGCTGGAACGGCTGATTATATCGTAGGGGCATTAGGTTTTTCGGATAACCAATTTCTAGTCTTAAATCGAAATAGTATTCACCTTGTAAGGGCAAACGGAAACTTGCCCGAAACCGCATCATCTGAATTAGTAACAAATGAGGTTGGATGTGTTGCTCGGCGAAGTATTGTACAAGTCGGCAACCAGATAATTTTTCTTTCCGATAATGGAGTTTATAGTACTTCATTTATTGATGAGTATAATTTACGCGGAACAGAAACACCACTATCTGAGCCAATTAATTCAACAATTCAACAAATCAATAAAAACGCATGGAGTGGATCAATTGCTGTTTATTATGATAACAGGTATTACATTGCCGTCCCATTAAACGATTCAGTGGCTAATAATGCGATATTAATATTTAATTTTTTAAATAAAGCATGGGAGTCTATTGATACATTTAATGATGAAAATTTTACTATTTCAAATTTAATCATTTCTGGAGACGGCGATGCTCGCGGCATTTATTGCGTAACTGGCGTTGGGGGAATTCAGCGAATAGATCAAAGGATTGATGGCATTGACCGACTTATTTCCCAGGTTGGGAGCGCGGAGATTGATGCTCCGGTTGAATCTTCGATTACTACTCGCCAATATACGCTTGGATCGATAGATCGAAAGAAATGGAGAGATTTTGAATTACATGTTCAATCAAACGAAACCAATACTTCTAATTTTGACATTTCCATAGAAACAGAAAACCCAGATTCCGTTGAATTTCTTGGCTCTATTGAAGATTATAATGGATCGGCGCTTGCGGCGGATGAAGACCTTTCCATTCGTGGTAGAATAGGTGAAAGGGGTTATGGAATACAATTTACATGCAACAATACATCTGGCCGTCCAAGGATTCGGTCATTGAAGGTCGATGGATCAATTTCATTTAGATCAACAAATAAGGCAATCTAATGGCAATTTTATCAAAAGGAACTACATTTTCAACTGGTGACCAAGTTACTTCAACTGGATTAAATGCTTTAGTTGACAGTTCTACTTTTGCTAGTGGAGCAGTTGACAGTACGAGCACTGTTCTTGCTGGTGGCGCAATTACGGTTAAGGATAACGGAATAACTACTGCTAAATTAAATGATCTATCCGTAAGTACTGCTAAACTTATAGATGCAAGTGTAACTAAAGCTAAGATTGAAGATCTTGCGGATTACACCGTATTAGGCAATGTGAGCGGCGGGGCGGCAACGCCAGCAGAGGTAACGATACTGGACGAAGACACCCTATTGACCGACAGCGCAACGGCATTAGCAACACAGCAAAGCATCAAGGCTTATGTTGATACAAGTAAGACCAGTGCATTTACGCCAAGCACCTATGCTGGAGAAGAAAGTGTAACACTTCCCAATGGTTTAATTATGAAGTTTGGAACAATATCAGCTTTAGCTGACGACGTCACGGATGTTAATTTTGGTGTAGCATTTAATGCTACCATAGCCGCTCAGTTGACAATAGAACAAAACGATGCGGTTGATCGCAAGCCAATAAAAATTGGCTCTTTAGATACTTCAACTTTAGCAATAAGAAGTACAAGTGGCGCTGATCTTCTAGTGCATTGGTTAGTATTTGGCAGATAATGAATCCCCTCCTTCAATCAGTTCAACTAGCGTTACAAAACGCTACGCAAAAAGAAGCTCTCGCCTTTATTGATAGGGTAGTGGACTTCTGCATTGAAATGGAAAACGGCAAGGTGTTAGATGGATGGCCTCGCCACTTAATAAAACTTCTCATAGCCTACCACATGGCTAAAGATACCATTATTATAAAGCAGGACGAAGAAGGTAAGATACTAGGTGCCCTTATGTGGTATCATTGTAACGAAGATGATGACTGGTTTTTTGTTAAGAACTGGAGAGCTGACAGGTCAAATGGCGATGCCATCTTTATGGCCTTTTTATTTGCAATGGACAACTTAACTTTCAAGCAAATAACACATGACTTTATTGTCAAATGCCCTGATGTTATGCATAAAAAGCTACTAGGGATACGATACAGAAACAGTGCTCCCACTAGAGTGGTATATAGCACTAAATTATTCAAAAAAATCTTAGGAGTATAATATTATGGGAGGCGGAAAAATAGAAGCAGACGCACCGGAACCAATTGACCCCGGCAAATCAATGGGTGAATACCTATTTGGTAAAAATTTTAGGAAGGATTACCAAGGGGTAACCGACCCAAGGCTACAGGAGCGGATTCTAGGGGCGGAAAGGACATATCGCCCACAGTACACAGCCCTAGAACTTGCGGACATTGGAGTAATGGCTCGTGGAATCGAAGGTGGTTCGGTTAATCCAGAGTACTCAAGGCTAGAAAATGAGTTAGCTGGCTTAAAGGCCGGGCAAGAATACGAAGGGATAGGAGCAGCTAAGCGCGAGGCGGCTATTAAAGAAGCTGCCTTAAAATTATTTCCCAACACTTCGGGAGCTTCTGGAAAAACTATGCGTGGCGATGGCGCTTTTACTAGAAGTAAAATTAGCCAAGCGGAAAAGCGAAAAGAATATATTGATGCCGCTATGGGCACGGGCGTGGATCGTGCATCACGCATTGCTGAAATTGAATCGCAGCTACAAGGAATGCCTAAGACGCTTGAAGGGACTCCGGGCCTATTCGATCTACTAGAAGAGCAGTCGGGCAGGGCGGGTGAATTGCAACGAGAGCAATTAAAAAGCCAGAGAGAGTCCGATGTTGCTGCTTTAGAGGAATTTTCTCCTAGAATAGTTGAAGCATACCGAAGTGCTGACCCATACTCTACCGAATTGGCCGATTTAGCATCCAATCAAGCTAAAACGCTGTATGCTGAAGGCGAGGGGCAACTGTCTCCCGAACGGCGAAGACTTGCAGAGCAAGCGGCCCGATCTGGCTCTATAGCACGCGGCAGATTAGGCGACGAAAGCTCAATTGCATCTGAAATATTAGGCCGAGAAGGATTTAGGAGTGGGCTAAGGGCAGAGGCTAGGCAGGCTGGAGGTTTGGCATTCCAACAGCAGCGTGCAATGTCTGGCGATATTGGATCTGTACTACTAGGAAGGCCCTCTCAGTCTATCGGGCTAGGAAGTCAGGTATTAGGGCAAGCTCAAATGGGGGCATCTGGACCAATGGGGCCGCAGTTATTTGATCCTAATGTTGGCATTAATATGGCACTACAGCAAAGGGGGCAGGATATTTCATTCCAGGGTGCCCAATCCCAGGCTAATTCTGCTATGCAAGCAGCAGCTATAGGGGCCGCTGGAACGCTGGGAAGTGCTGCAATCGGCGCTTGCTGGGTTGCGCGTGAGGTATATGGGGCAAGTAATCCTAATTGGTTATTATTCCGCGAGTGGTTATTTAACGCGTCGCCTAATTGGTTTTTTAAATTGTATCTTAAATTTGGCAAGAGGTTTGCAGGATTTATTAGCAATAAGCCACGGATTAAATCGATTATCCGAAACTGGATGAACACTAAAATTAAGTAATTATGGGATTTCAAGCAGGAACACAGGTTAATCCATCTTTGGGAAACGCCGATTATAGCGGGTTTACTAATGCTGCCAATATTCAAGCGCAGGCATTATCTAATTTTACGCAACAAATCGGGGAAGGTATTCAAAATTACCAAAAGAATAAAACAATCACCGCTACTGCACTTGGCCAGCTAGAAGGTTTAGTTTCCGCCAATCCAGACGCCTATGCTCAAATAAAAGCATCAGATGGAGATTTAGGAAAATCTATTGCGCGAATTGAAAAAGGTGACTATAACCAAAAAGATGTTCTTTCTGCACTTGGCGCTGTTAATGCCCATGTAAGTGAAAAAGGCAGGCAGCAGGCAATGAA
>PDMX01002233.1_pt1 | contig 19569 bp, 13 predicted proteins | sample 1515501 | NCBI WGS metagenome assembly PDMX01 (sample SAMN07343022, study PRJNA328102) | Marine metagenome, whole genome shotgun sequencing project. | biome: marine; feature: bay; material: water; isolation source: viruses from water sample < 0.22 micron filtered, nuclease treated ...
TGTTGACCCTGCTACGTGTCTATTTCCACTAGGCCAAATCTTACATTCATATATACCACCTGGTTTATATGTGTATCTGTTTTGGGCTTGTCTATTTAAAGCTTGTATTGCCATGAGTTTTTTCTTTTATAAATTATTAAGCTAGTCTACCTGGAAACATACCCATAACGCAAGAGAACTTTAAAGTCGCTCCGTTTTGGTCTGACAATGCTGCACCTGAATCAAACTCAATGCTTGATAATCGAAGTCCGTGAAGAGTGTTATCTACAGCGTTTGCCGTTACGTTATCCCAACCAATCAACCAAGCGTTAGTAGCTGAGTCTGTTGAATCACTTCCGTCCCACATAAAGACTTTCGCAACTACAGATTGGTTTTCATCTAAGAAGTTTTCTAGTGCCTGTAAGTTTAACACTTTTAAACTAGGAAAATATCCTTCTATCGTAACTTCAAAACCTCTAAAGGTTGTGTCGTTATGTGAAGAATTTATAGTCATCTTAGCAGTTTCTTTTTCAAACTCTAATCTAACAGGGGTAGTCCAAGTAGATGTACTAGCTACACCATCGTCTGTTACAGCACAACTGTAACCACCACCTGCAACTAACTCAATGTACTTGACACCACCATACGTGAAGTGTTCTTCGTTTGTTACTAATATATTCGTTAAAGCCATTTCTTTTTATATTTTAAAAAAAAGGGGAAGGGCAGAACCCAACCCCTTTCTATATTAATTAATTATACTATCCTATGAGTCAGCAGAAATGTAAGTAACAGCTAGTTTTTTATCTAGCAATACTGAATCACAAAGGTATCCTAATCTGAATCGAAGTTCTTTCTCATCTTGATTATACCAAGTTTCAACACTAGCACCACTAAAGTCAGTACCTACAACAACAGCGTTGTCAGCAATTAATGCAGCACGATATTGGTCTTTAACACCTGTACATCCTACAATACCTGCAGCAACTGTTGGTGATGAACTACCATCAATAGCAGCACCTTCAGCGATTAATAATGCGTCCCAATCTCTACGGATAACAAGAGGGATACCTCTAAATTTCAAAACAGGCATTCCGTTTTGACCATCCATATAAGCAACGTGATTACCTTTCTCAACTAAGTACTCAACGTAGTCATCAGCAATAGCTCCTGAAACGTAAAACTTAGAAGGTAACTCTCGTAACTCAGGAGTTGCAGCAGCGTACATCGCAGCTAAAACAGCATTTGCTTTATCCGTACCAGAACCATAAGTAGTTGTAATCTCTTGAGCAGCATCTAAAGCTTGTAAAGATTTAAAGATACCATTGTAAAGAGCGTAACCTGCACGATTGTTTGTAGTAGCACTACCTGAATCAGCAGATATACTTGAATCAGCAAACCAAATCTGACGATTAAAGTCAGCTTGAATACCTTGCATTAAAATTTCAGAACCAATCTTCTTAAGAAGAGTTCCATCTACATTGTCTTTAGAAGTACCTGAACGAAGAACTTGTCCTTTTACTTTATTGTAAAAGTTGTTTCCATTCATAGCAATTTCTACCTCAACTCGCTTAGGAGATATTTGAGGGTTTGTGTAATTAACACCAGCTTGGCCTGCAAAAGTAGAACCATTGTCTGCTGTTGTAATGAAAGATGCTGCACTGAAGTGGTCAAGGTACATGTTACCTTTAATGTCAGTCATAACATCCATTGAGCTTAGTACATCAGAACCTAAAAATAAAGGTGATATAAAGTACTGTTGCGCGTCAGCTCCAATAAAAGCTTGACCGCCACTAGCTCCATCGTTTAAAAAATGAGTTGTTTGTGCCATAATTTTTTTTAATTATTAACTATTAATTTATGATTTAAAAATATTTTGAGCTAAACTATCCCAACTATTCTTTTCTTTAGGAGCATCAGGCATAACCTTTGGCTCTTGAGCAGATAAAGTTGTTGATGGAGTAGCCTCTAATTGACTAATGCGTTGTCGCATAGCTTCAATTTCTTTTCCGTAATCTAACTGCTCTTCTTCAGACGCAGTTGCTTGTTCAAGTAAAGCATCTCTTTCCTCTGTTACTTTCTGAAGTTCATCAGATAAGTCAGGGGTAGTTGCAGCTTCTACTACAGCTTCTGTTGTTTCTTGCACTGCCTCTTCGTTTACTACAGTTTCTGCTGTAAACTCTTCAGGTATCTCTGTGCTACCGATTAGATTTGCTAGCTTATCAAATTGAGCAGCAAACCAACTTTTGTTTTCGTCATTCATTTCTGTTGTGTTTAATTTATCTTTGTTTTCTCCGTTTAAAACATTTAGTATTTCTTCTTCTGTCTTAGATTTAAAACCACTGATGTCGTAGTTAGCAGCAACTCGTACTTCATTTACTACCTTATCAACAAACCCTGCTTTAACAGCTTCTTTAGCTGTAAACCAAGTTTCGTTATTCATCATCTCGGCAATCTCTTTCTTTGAAAGTTTTGTTTTGGTAGAGTATGCGTTAAGCATATTAGTCTCAACCTTTTCTAGTAAGCTTATAGCTTTCTTTAATTCATTCTTATCTCCGTAGCTATCAAGCATTGGATTGTGAATCATAAACAAACTGTTCTCAGTCATGTAAACTGAATCTGCAGCTAAAGCAATTATAGTTGCCATAGAAGCAGCGACTCCTTCAATAGTTGTTGTTACGTGACCTCCGTGATTTCTAATTGCAGTAGCCATTGATTGACCTTCAAAGACAGAACCACCTCCACTATTAATATGGATGTTTAATGGCTTACCTTTGTACTCGTTTAGTTCTGCTATAAAATCTTTAGCACTAACTCCGTGAGAACCAATCTCATCGTAGATGTAAACATCTGCGTAATCAGCATTAGCCTCTAATTGATACCAACTATTTTTCACCTCTTGTCTTTTTATTTCTTTAACCTTTTTTCTTGACCAACTAAATCCTGCATCACCACCCCATAAAGCCCAAGCTATTCTACCTGCACTTGGAAACCCTTTCTCGCCAGGACTAAATCCTTTACCTTTTTTATCTACTTCGTGTCTACTAAAGTAGCTATACATTCTTTTAATTGTAGATACGGAAAGGTTTCCGTTTATAATATCTCTAGCTCTAGCTACACCTACCTCTGTTCCACCTCTATTAAACTCTTTACGCCAAGCTAAACCTTTCTTAGCTTCTGCTTTCATCCCACTTGTAGGGGTAGTATTAATATCACTTAAAGCCATGTTGCAAATATAAATTAATTTAATAATGTTTAGACGACAATAAATGTCACTTCTTCATGTAGTCATAAACCACTCTTTGCACTGTCCTAATAGAAACGTCGTACTCTATTGAAAGGTCTATGAATATGTGTTTGATTAATTCGTAATCATTTCCTTTAATAGCTTCATCAAACGACTCTCTAATCAAAGCATTTCTTACGGATAGCTCATTCATAGCTCCTATTGATTTCAACTTATTAACAACTAAACATACTGAGTAGTTGTCTAGTCCTGTATCGCCTTCTAATAATCCTATTATTTTATCGTAACTCATTTAGTATCTATTAGCGTTTTGTATTGTTTCAACTTTCTTTTGTGTTTTATTAAGGCTCTCTACAGGTAGTACTATATTTAGATTTTGACTTATAGCTTGACCCATAGCTTTGTAGTCTATTACGTTATTAGTAATTGGACTTGGAGGAGAGAAAGATTTATTACTAATCTTTGTGCTCATAGAGTTTAATGTTTCAGCAAATGTAGATTCTTTTTTATTATTCACTACATTATTATAAGTAAAACTTTTTGTTATTCCACCATCAGCGAACTTAACTCCACCACCAGCTACGTTCATAGCAGACAATTCATTCTTAAACATAGCTGTTGACTTTTTATTTATAACAGCTTCACCACCTTCTAGCTCTGTAACTTGACCACCTGCAGCAAACTTAACACCACCTTGAGCGTGACTCGGGCCTTCAACAACCCCACCTTTAGCCATCGTTTGACTTGTTATTAATGCAAGGTTAGATGCGTATGCTACAGCAGCTATAGCCGATAATGTTTGTGCCTGCGTTAAACCCCAAAGCCCTCCTGTAGCTATGTTTTGAACATTTGGAGACATCGCGTTCAATCTAATAGCAGCTAACTCTCTAGCGAATGATATTGTTAGTAAAGCTACATCTCTTTTCTTAGTCTTTTCAAAAGCCTCTCTCTCTAAGGCATCTCTTTCTCTTTCATATCTAGCTTCAGAGATAACACCATTATCAAACTTTAATTGCAAAGCATCCATCTCTTCTTGATTTGACTTCATATAGTTTTCGTGTGCACGATTAACCCAAGAAGAAGACATTTGAGCTAGGGTGTCAAACATTTTTTGATGTAGCTTCAGTTTTTGTTTAACCTCATTTCTAGTGCTGTCAATACTTAACTTACTTAACCTTAAGTTTAATGCAGATTGCTTCTCTTTAAGTTTGTTTATATTATCAATACCTAGTTCGTGTGTTGCTTCTACTGTTTTCATCTCAGCAAGCTCTGCATCAAATGTAGCTTGAGTTATCTCACCCTTACCAAGTTTATCTAACAACTCTGAGAAAGCGTTTATGTCTACAGGTATTTCAACTACACCATCAAGCATCTTTTGTATCATGTCAAGGTCAGCTCCAATCATCTTGATTTCAATCTCAGTGATTACCTCTTGAGTTAAGTTTTTCTCTTCACCATCTATAGTGACCATAGCTTGGTCAGGTTTCTTAAAAAAGTTAGTCCATATATTATCTTCGCTTGGAACTAACAGCTTACTTAAATCTGATTTAGTTTCTGCAGCAGTAACCTTAGCGTCTTGAGCCATCTTTCTATAAGCCATAGATGTGGCAGCAATTCTTTTTATTCTTTCTTCATCTCCCTCTGTTAATCTCTTTAATCTTTCTTCATCACTCTGAGCAAGCTTAATTAAGTTATCATCTAAGGTTTGAACATTTCTTATCATCGTCATTACGTGAGAGCTTTCTATCTCTGCCCTCTCTTCACCATCAAAACCTAGATGAAGTTCTTCTTGCCAATGTTTGTTATAATCATTTCTTATTTTGATTAGTTGGTCAAATAAATCTATTAACTCTTTAGCTCTTTTCTTTTGTTCCTTAGTCCCTTCTTTTGCTTCAAGTTGAAGTCTTCTATAATCAGCAGCTCCACCATCTTCTTGCATAAGCATACCTGAAACCTCAGAGGCATCTTCGCTTCTTAATAATCTTTCAGCTTCTTTCTTTATTCTTTGACCTTCTAATAAACTTTTCTGTTGTGCAGCTATAGTCTCAGCAGCTCCCACTCCAATAGAATCAGTAAACAGTGACAATGTAACTATGTCATTAAATATAGAAAGGAAAGCTTTCCAATTCGCTAAGACATCATCCTCTTCATTAAATAAGTTAAGCATTCTAGTAACGTTGCTTATAACATTTATAGCAGCATCACTATCACCTACGTTAATCTTAAAGTTAGTCCAAGCAGTAGTCATCTTGTCTATAGCTTTTTGACCTGAATCCATTTGTTCATTAAGCCCTTCTTGTAAAGACGATGCAGTGCCTGTGTCTGTATTATATACTTGTAACTGCTCGTTATACATATCCATATTCTCCCCTGCAATAGCAAGTATAGATGTAAGACCACGAACATTACCAAACATTTGTTCTACGAATGCAGGGTTTTCTTTATAAGCTACATTTAACCTTCTCATTGTTTCAGTAAAACCTATAAGCTTCATTTCAGCAGCACCAACAGGTATTCCAAACTTTGTAAACAAGTGCATTGATTCAGTAGCAGGCTTCTGCATTTGAGATATAGCAGCACGAAGAGCAGTTACAGTCTTAGCAGCATCAAGACCTGTACGAGTAGTAACAGATATAGCAGCACCTAACTCTTCAAAAGATATTCCTGATGCAGCAGCGAAGGGTAATACAACCCCTATAGATTTAGCTAACTCCTCTACTGTTGTTACACCAAACTTCTGAGTAGTAAATAATGTTTCAGCAATTCTTGTAGCTTCATCAGCAGACTTACCATAAGCGTTCATTACAGAAACAATACCTGTAACGGCAGAGGTTAAATCAGTAACACCTGCGACAGCTAATGTGGAAGCTGCATCTAAAAACTTAATAGCTTCACCACCCTTAACACCTGCAGATACAGTATTAAATAATGCTTTGTTCACGTCATTAGCAGCAAGACCATACTTGTTCATTATATCAAGTGATCCTGACCATAAGCTTTCTCTAAGTAAACCTTTATCTTCAGTAGATAGTAATGTTAAAACATTCTTAATTCCTTTTTCAAACTCAGCAAATTGCTGTACACTTTCAGATGTAAACTGCGCTATTTGTCTTAAGGCTCGTGAAACAGCAACCATCTTTATTCCTTGAAGAGCTAACGCTGCTGCACTTTTCTTTGTTGCTTTAGCGTTCTTCTCTCTTAACCTTGCTTCTTTCTTTAAAGCTTGGTGACGCATCTTAGCGTCTTTCTTTTCTTTTACTTCCTTAGCTTTTCTTGCTTTCTCTCTTTTCTTTTCTAAGTCACTAAGTCTTTTCTTTTCTTTCTTCTCGTCAGCTAATTGTTTTTTCTTAGCAGCAGCAGCTTTCTTCTCCTCTTCTTTCTTTTTCCTAATAGCCTCTTTAGCAGCAGTAACACCTGTAGCCTCATCTCTTAAAGCTTGCTCATGCTTCTTAAGTTCATCATTTAGAATTTTGTAATCTTGTTTTCTTTTCTGAAGAGCGTTTGTTTCACTAATACTAAGCTTTACAATCCCCTCAGAGTCTTTTAGTTGTTCTTTTCTTTTTGCATTAAAGTCGTCTAAAGATTGCTTGGCTGCGTCTGTTTTCTTTGTAAGCTCGTGCAGTTCATTAAGACCTTTAATGTCTAGCTTAAATATTATATCTTTTTGCATTGTAATTGTTTTACTACTAGTGAGTTAATCTTTCTTTACTTCCTCTATCGCTAACCAACACCAACTCTACTTCAGTAGGTTCTGCGTTAGCAGGATTGTAATCTTTTATTCTACTTATAATATATCTTTCGTTTCCTATAACAACAAGTCTTCTGTAGTTAATCTGAGCTACATCACTAGGTGATAAGTAAACTAAAGCAGTAATTAATTCATCTCTATCTTTAAACATCTCAATTTGTGATTGATGAAATCTATTAAAGAATCCACCTTGAGCTTCAGAATTTTGAGTGTTAGATTTACTGAACGTTGCGGGTAAATTATCTGAACCAGGTTCGTATGAAACTGCGTGACCATAAACAATAAGATTTTGGTTTTGATAGTAATGATTATCAGGATCACCTGAATCAATTCTTTTAACTAAATTGTAAGTTATTTCATGTTCACCCAATTCTTTAGTCCCTAAGTACTGTAATAATTTATGTTCATGACTTCCATTTACATCAGGCTTTCTGTGGTTTCTCATAAATCCGTAAGTGTCTTCAGAATATATATTAGGTGTCCATATAGCTAATCTAGAAACTCCACCTGAAACTTGATTGTGTGCTAAATTCTTTTCCCAGTGCATCTTGCAAGTAGATAAAAACTTTAAAGAAACATCTTTAACTTCTTTATCTTTATTTCTATTTGTTTCAAAAAGCACGTCACCAAACAGAATAGAGTTTTCAGTCATACCTTTCTGAAGAGTTCTATCAGAGCCGTCATTTACAAACTTATAATAAACATTAGTAGAGAGTAAAGAATCTTTTTCAGTTTTTATTATTACAGCTTTATCATTCCAATCGTAGTAAGGATGCCTTACGCCGTTCCAATCATAGAAGTAATGGAATGGTTCGCACTCAGCTACTTTAGTGTGAGGGTTTGATTGCCAAACTAAATTATACAACTTACTTATTTCTGAAACAAACTCAATAGGAGTAACGTCAGGAAGTATATGTTCCATTTTTACTTTAGGTATTGCTTCAAAAGTTCCTCCGTTACCTGGATATATTAGTCCCCAATTAAATAAAGGTGCTATTTCTTTAGATAATTTTATCTCAAGTTCACAGCCAACAACCTCCGAGAAGCCTCTACTATAAATACCTCCTAGAGCGTCATTATATAAAGCTCCGTCAAAATAAAATATAGCATATTGATGACCTGCTTTTAAATAACAATCGTAACCTAAGTTAACGTTTCTACTCATAGCTACGTTATAGTTGCCACCTAAATCATTTATATATAAAGTATCGTCAGGTTGTATTTCTTGTTTGTTGTTTTGATTAGCATCACTTAATGTTTGCATGTTAGTGCAAAACAATATTCCCATTCCTCTATCAGTAAACGTAGAATCAATATTACCATAAACAGGAGCTAATCCTAGTGACGCAAATCTTAAAGGAGGCCAAACATATTCTACTCCACTTCCTACACCCGTATACATGTTCACAACCATGTTCGCAGTTATTCTGTAGTAACCACTTTTGTTTACTGTTATAAAAGATTTAGGCTGTATACTACCTGCGCCTTGAGTGTTGTCGTTAAAGAAATTAGGAGCGTATCCTGATGGTTGCCCATCTAATTCACCTTGAGTAAACTCACCACCTGCTGAACCCCAATTCTGAACCTCACTAGCAGCAACATTTCTAACAACGTGTTGAGCAGCATCATCTCTATGTTCTGTTTCAAAAGCCAAAGCTCTTTGAGTTACTACAGCAACTTGGTTAGGCCCAGCAGGAAGCCTTATGGCTCTCATGTGTGGAGCGTTACCAAACATAGGGTGCGACCTAGTCTTTTGAATGTTAGATGTTTCTAATAATATTAAACTATTATTTATAGCGTCTTCGTGAACCCTAGCTTCAGCAGGAGTACCTATAAGTCGTACATATTGATTTTGAAAGTCAGGCCCGAAGCCTGCAAACTCAGCATTTTCTTTTAACACCTCAGATTCAAAAGACCACCCTATACTTTCAAAGGCTTTATCCATTACCCTGTTAATCTTGTAACTAGGTCTTAAGTGGTCTACCGTTATAGCTAGTATTTCTTCTTCATCATCCCACTCACCTTGATTAGTGTCATGCCACCTACCAACATCTACTAACGGAAAGACTACATGACTTGCAGTAAATAAATTAGCTAGCATTATGTTGTCGGGTGTAAGCTGAGTCCCGTCTACATTATCGTTAACAAAAAGATTTCTTAAGTGAGCTCTATTAGTGTCTAATAGTTGTGCCCAATTATTGTTACCACCTTTAAATAGTAACTCTAAAGATTGCTCCCCGTACTCATCATACTGAACGTTATCTAAAAATGCACTACCCCTAAATACTTCAAGGCCATCTACGTAAGCTTGAGCTCCAATACCTTGAAAGAATTGGTCACTATATACTGCAGTTATTTGGTCTTGACTATCAAAAGCTTTTAAGTTATTTTTAGTAGCAGGAACTTTAACAGTCTTAGTATAGTCTCCATTAAGGGAGTCTAAGACTTCGTAATTCTTTGAGTTTAAGTTTAAAGCAAATGGTTCTGTGTCTGTAAATAAATCTATATCATGTTGAACAGATTCATAGCCAAAATAAGTGGTTGGATTTTTTGCTTCTATCCAAACCTTTCTTACTTGGCACTCAAGTGTTGTGTTAGCGTTGTCGTGAGAAAACTCCAAAATTATACTACCTAACCCGTAAAGATTACTAGGTATAGTTCTATCTATCGTTGTAATACCTACTGATGTTATGTCGTGAGTTAATGCTGTACCTGTAAGATAATCAGTAACAGTTATCGTTGTGTCTGCATGAATCATTTGAACATCAACATAAATCGAAACAATTTGCGCAGCTATTACTACGGGAATCATGTTTGCAGCAGGATCAGAATCGTATAGTAAAAGGTCTAATGCTGCACTAATAGATGGTAAGCCTGCAGAAGAGGTTGTTCCATCTGCTGTTGTTACAGTCCAAGAAGAATCGACTACACCAGGATTGTTAGCATAAACTAAGCAATCTTGGTTAGAGCCTGAAGGTGTTTGCAACACCTGTAAGTTTGGTTCGTTTATAGCAAAGCCTGCCGTGTCAATTAAAGCGTCAAGACCATAACCCGTATCGCCTGATGGAGTTATCTCTAACATCTTAGTTTGACCTAAGTTAACGTATTGAGTATATGTTTGACCTGTTGTAGTAGATGCCGTTATATTCCAAATAATGTTTTCATTCTCGTCTAACCCACGTATTCTTAATGTATCTTTTTGTTGAGCTGACTGAGCTGCAGAAGAGGCGTACACTATTGAGGAAATGCTTATAGTAAAATTACACCAACCACTTTCACCCTCCTCTACTACAGGAACTCTTTTTACTAAACGAGGCTTCGGCGTTTTAGTTCTTGTAGGATCGTAATACAGTCTAGCCTTATTAGTACCTTGAGGGTCTTTAGTTATGTGTGAAAATTCATTAGTGTGAAATTTAATATAACCTAATCTAAAAAAACTCATGTTATCGAAACCAGTCTCCTCTCTACATACTGTTAACAATTCACCAACTGCATCACCTGCTTGGTTAAGGCTATTCATTTCAATAGCTCCCGATTGATTACAAGCAACATGCTTATACATTTTTGTAGACAAAGTATTGATTGATGAATTTTGCGCAAACATACTTAAGCTACGAGAACCTACAGCTATAGTGAAATCAAAGTCTTTATGTTTGTTTATATAAAACCCTTTATTATCTTTAGGTTGAAAATCAACAGGATACAATGTTACTGTCCACAAATCATTGTTAGAGCCTGACCCCCAATTATAGTTATTATCATATCCGTTTGGATTTGTTAATTGAGCCCACTCACTTCTCTCTGCAAAGTGATAAGTGTTTGCTTGATAAAACGACATCCCATAACCTGATGATTGACCGAAGTCATCGTGAGTACCTTCTAATATGTTGCCACCAAAAAAAGAATTTGAATCAACTTCCCAGTAGTAATCATTGATAGTATCTTTTCTTGTTCTCCTAGTTGTTAATACTAATGGGTGTAAACCTAATCTACCTATTGTAGAGTCTACTGTTGTGTGAGGACGTTTACCGAAAGCAGAGTTCGATGCGCCATCAGCTAATTGTTTATAGTGATAAGCTTGAGTTCCCATTCTCCAACCTAATCCTTGCTCTTGTATCTGCATCTCCCATATCTGACTTAAGGTAGCTCCCTCCTCCCAAACAATTATAATATACCCATCTCCATTAGTTACTAGGTGATTTTCAGCTATAAAATCAAACTGAATATGTTCATCTGCGTATTGGTCTCCCCCAAACTTTATCCACTGAGTACCTCTATCTGCTATTGCAACTTCCCAATCGGTACTTCTGTTTTGTGTAAAGTAAATGTAACCACCTTTGTTAGCCACGTTCATTTTAAACTTAATGTACATATGATAATGAACTTGGAATAAAATGTCAATCCTCATTCTAATAGCCATCTTATTCGTTTGTGCCTGCACGCCTTGACCTGGTTGAACTTGCATATATTGAACTCCACCCTGACTAAAACTTGAGTTCATATTCGCAAGAGACTGAGTTACGAAACCCTCGCCATTAAAATACTGACGCTCTAAAGGTTCAAACATTCCAAAGGCTCCCGTATTAGAGGGATGACTTGGAGGAAAGTTAGTGCTCCCATTTTGTGTCCAACCATTTAAAAGAGTGTAAGGAGATAAATCTACAGGAGCCCACTGCGAACCATCTTCCTCAGTCTTGTAAAAATTTAAAGATAAAGTCACAGTAGCCATCTCACCAACGTTATCTAATATGAACTCATTATCATCATTAGGTTGTGTTATTTTATTAAACGCAGTAACTTGAGCTATAACAGGGTTGTATCTATTAAAGGCTTGTGGGCCTTCATTAGTAGACTCAGTCAGTCTACCATTTTCATTTACAACATTATCATAAAAATAAAAATTACTATCACTACCATTTAGTATATTATCTGTGTTAAGGTATAAGTCTAATACAGAGTCTACATTTAAGTAGTGCCAAGACTTACCTGTATTTGTAACCCAAGTATTATCTACGGCAGTAGAAGAGTCGACTTTCATATACCAAGCTCTCTTGCAAGATGAGTACCCGACAGCCATTTGTTTGTTATAAAAATTAAAAGCGTCCCAAGCAGCTATCTTATTCCACTTTGGGTCTAAAGCAAATTTACCACCAACAGCCGTAGTGTTATACAAAAGGGTGATAAAGTTTGGGTAAGCAATGTTGTTGTTGTTGTATTGAGAGTATGGATTATTAGCGTTGTCTGTTGCTGAGAAGTTATCTTCATATCTAAGAGATAATATAAAATTATCATAATTTGTCATTGAAGAAGGTCTAACATAAGACAACCCTTTATACGGATAATCATTCGTAGTCATTCCTGTAAAGTTGTTTGAGGTAACGAATGGATATGTTTCAGCATCAGACCAAACATTATCAATAATATCTTGCAAGTTATTATTAACGAATGGATCATTCAAACTACCCGCCTCATGAATAAGCCCTGAATTATCTACGCTATACATTAAGGAAATCCAATTATCAGGATGTAAAAATAAACCCCAAGCATTTGAGTTAGTTAAGTCTAATAGAGTTGAAGAAAGTATTGGACTAGGAGCAGGTGACCTCATTAATGCTTTTTCCCAAATAGCGAAGTCACCATTTTGATTAGCTCCTGAAAAACTTTGAACAAATAAAGGAGAGAAGTTAGTGTTCTCCCAACCATAAGAGCCTACCTCGTATTGATAGTAGTCGTCGTAAAGCCAATTCTTCCAAGTATTATTTAACCAATTAATCTCTTGAGTTTCGTGAGTAACAGTAACGTCAGTTACTTGAGCCCTATTTACTAGTATCTTAAATATATTAGCTTGCATATTAATCTTTTTGTATATCGATATTATCTATATAGGTAACACTAAATTGAGCTTGACCTTCGTGGCCTGTAAAACCATAAGGGTTTGCTAATCCATCAATAACTTGTACTGAGCGAAGCTGTCTATATTCAGTATTATAAACGAAAACTTCAGTACTTCTAAGTATCTCTGATAGCCACGTTATTACTTCACTGCTTACTGCTTCAGTATAACAAGTCTTTTTAGTTATTGTTTTACCTGAAGCTACACCAAATCTTAATTTATCCATGTTACCAAAGTCGTTATTACCTCTAACATAGTTAACTCTTTCTGATTCTGTTTCTATTTCAAACCCTCCATTAAAATAATAAAAATCTAAAAACCCTAAATCATTTATCCAATAAATCATTTCCGTGTTTTGTTTTGTAGGGGTTATGGTTGAGTTACTAGCAGAGTATCCTGTAAGCTCAAACAAATACTCTTTTGTTCTAGAGTTAGTATTGCTTTGTAGGTGAATAGAAAACTCAGGCCTTATCTGAGGCCAGGTGTGTGTGGCATTTGCAAACAAGCTACTACCTCCAACTAAAGGGTCTGCCTTGTAGTTCCATATATAAGAGTAGGTGTCATTACTAATGTTAGGTACATCATCAAGATTTACTGTAGTAGAGCCTGATGAGTGAGCGTAATTAAGTTTCCAAGTACAACTACTCATAGCTGTATCATTAAATATTAATCCCATTACTAAAGGAAAAGTTAAAGGAATCTTTCTTCTTAAATTAAAAGGGCAGTTAGTTGGCGCTGATTTAGATGTTATAGTCGATGAAGTGTTATCATCCCAAAGCCAACTAGTTTTACTTTCTTGTGGTAAATTATATATAGGAAAATTATAAGAAGGTATGTTATCTGAAATGCTTAAGTCTGATGCAAGTATATACTTCTGAGTTGGGGTAGGATATTCAATAGGTGTAGCTGTTGATGACGACGACTCTATCACACCACCAACTTCGTAATAGCATTTAGCTTTCACCCTGCAAGCTATCATACCTGAGTAGTTTGGATTAGAGCCTTCATTTCTCATACTTATAGGAGAGTTGTAAGCTTGACTCAAAATGTCTTTGTGAAAATTTTTAGTAACGTTAGCTTTTAATACCCCTGATATATCAAATGTAAATGTTGGTGCTGTCGGTGATGAGGAGAAGTCTTTATTCTTATACAAGCTAGCTCCTAATGGCAACCAATTACCATTCGAGTTACCCCACACAGTGATTTCTACTGCTTTAGGTATTTCAGTTCCTATGCTTGATTGATATTTATACGAAACCCATACAGGTCTATTTACTGTATATAGCGTGCTGCTTGTTATAGCACCAGTGTTAGGAGTTATATTATTAGTATTGATTGCCATCTGTATTGTTATTTAAATTTATCAAAAGCCCTAAACTTTTTCTCAGCAAAGGTATCTATCTGAGTAATAAAATCTATAGCCATTTCATCTAAGAATTTTTTATTTTCTACCTGTAATGTTTCGTCCAACCAACCTACTTTATTTTTTTTTCTATCGCTAAACATGAATCCTTTTTTCTTCATGTTATTTACTATAGCGCTAATCATTGATTCAAAAGGGTTCTTTAATTTCTTTCCACTTTTGTAGTGAGTCTTATTTGGCTTTAAACCTTTAGCTCTTGCCCATTCTCTAATCTCTTCTCTAGGTGGATACCAATTAGGTCTTAAGTCGTTTCTAGCATTTACGTAATCACCATACCTAAGCATTGAAACTTGAAGCCTAAGCTTTCCGTCAGACGTAACTTTAGTTCTAGTTCTTATTGAGTCGTGAAGTTTTCCTGTAACAACGTGGTCACGAGTCACAAGCTTTCTTTTTAAAGCCTGTGTCATGAGCCTTGCTCTATACATCATCTTACCTTTAAGGCGCTTCTTTAACTCTTCAACAGTCATTAATCTAAAACTCTTCTCATTAAATATTCATTAACTTGTTTAGCACTCTTATCATTGAGAGCGTCTTGGTATATAATAACATCTTTCATTTCTCCATTCATACTAGAGTATGAAGCTGAGTAAACGAAAGAAGCTAAACCAAAAGCTCCTAAAAACAAATCCTTTGTTCCAATATCATTAGCAAGGTCGTCTTGATAATTATTTACTTTAAAAGGTGGATTATTATTTATAACTATCCTTGACTCCTGATTTGTTTTATCATTAATAAAACCTATAGCAATCCATTTACCAAACTCTATGTCAGGACTCACTTCATCTTTAAATATATTAATTTGGTTATAAGGGTCTTCACTTCCAATTGCTGAGTGATTGTTATCTATCTCAACCCCCACTTGACTTGCTCTTCCCCCAATATTATAACCAGAGTTACTATAAACAATTCTGAAGTAATCGTCAAAGCCTCCTGCCACTTGAGTTGTACGTCTACTTGAAAACAAAGTCCTTAGCTCAGTGTCATTATCATCTTTAAGTTTTACTAGCACAAAAATACTGAAGTCATCAGTAGCAGGAAAACCTGAAGCGAATGATGGATACATCATTGATTGATGTGGCGAGTGACCTTCAAATATCCAAGAGTTACTAACATTACTAAACGCAGGTATTGAATAAGCAGGGGTGTCGTTTGATAAGTTACTTTCTTCTACAAATTCACTAGAGTTATTTATAGCTTCCCAACTAAGGCTAGAGTTACCTACAGTAACACCTGACGTAGTTTTAAAATGAGCGTGAAGGTTTGTTGTTGGAAGGTTAGAAGTACTCCCACTACCCTCACTTAAAACAGAAGGCATGTCAACTTCAAATTGAATCTTAACACCTATAAGTTTATCGTTACCTAAGTTCTTAACTCTCTCTACTTTTATTCCTTTTTTGTTTACAGAGACTCCACCAAACGCACCCGTTCTAGTCTTCATTAAATAATCTAAGAATTTAGAAAATAACTTTTGAGTTGAATCATAATGTGAAACATCTGACTTAGCGTCGTTATAACCATCAGGCTCTAACAGATAAGATGTGAAAGTATGTCGCTCCCAACCTCTATTTAGATTTTCTACTGTAGATGTAGAAGGTTCAATAATAAGTAAAGGATAGTTAGTGTTGTGTGTTTTATTAACATCACTAATATCTTCCATCCTGTAAGAACCTAAGCCTGTAGTTGAGTCAGCAGATTGCTGAAACTTTACGCTTATGTTTCCTAATGTTGAATAAGTTGTAGGCATTACATTCTAGTTTTATTTTCTAATTTATCTGTATGGTATTCGTGAATTAAATATTCATAATTACCACACTCTACTTTATAGTTGAGGTAGAGTAGAACATCTGATGTGCACGTATCTTTAACACATTCAATCCCACTTTTACCTTGTCCATTAAAGACACCCGACTCCGCGACTTCATATAAGGACTTAAGCCAACCGAAGCCTCCAAGAGTTTTTTCATAGATTTGTTTTTCTTGTCCAGTGGAACTCCCGTGTTGGTGAGAGCTGCTAGACTGAATATCTCTAACTGCCTGTCCAAAAAAAAAGCGAAGTCCATAGCTATTGAGCTTGGAAGTTCTAAGAACTCTTCTGCTAATTTATCTCTTTCCTTTTCACTCATATTCCCTTTAACTGTATGGGCTATCTGATGAGATAGGAACTCCATGTTCGATGGGCTTTGAGCTTGAGAAACCATTTCAGCTTGCAAAGAATTTATGTACTGACCAAACTTTGTTTCTAGAGCTAGGTTCTCAGGTATGAAATATTCAACACCTTTAAATGAAAAGCTCTTAAGTAATTTGTCTTCTCTATCTTCGTGTATAAATAAAAGAAGACTTATATAATCTTTTATCACGTGAAGGTTTTCAGTTTCTAAATCCTCTTTACTTACACCTGTAAACGCAGACATTATACCTGCTTTTAATTTTGACTCAGTAATCATTTTTTCTAAGTCGGTAGCTTCTTCCCCTCTCTCTTTAAATTCTTGGCAATCTTTTTTGTACACCTGTAAAGCTACGTTGTAATCAGAGAATTGTTTTATTGTAACATCTTCCCATGACTCAGGTAAATCGTATCCTAAATGTTTTAACATATCTGTTTATCTAAATGCTGTTATCCTTGAACTTCTATTATTTAAATCTAATGCTATCTGTAAGCAGTCAACCATATCATCGTGACGAGCATTTGGAAACTGAGTACATTGAGATAGAAAGTTATCTATCCATTGTCCCTCAATTAAATTTACTCTTCGTGATTCTATTATATTAACCACGTCCATTACTCTAGCTACTTTATCTTTAGCAGGTGGTTTAGCCTCTAACACATTAAGGGAAGTATTTCTTCTTAAGGTTTGTACTATTGATTTACCACTAGCTTTAGGTTCTACATATATCCTTGAGCTTCTATCGTAACCATTACGGCTACTAAATAGAGTAATGTATTTAAGGAGTTCAGGGAACTCCAAATATTTTTCCTCAACACTTCTTATGTAGAACTCATTATCTTTTACTGCGAAAGCTAATAAGGCAGAAGGGTCGTTGTTTTCTTTTGATGTGTAGGCAGGGTCAACAACAAACTTCCAGGCTTTAATACCTTCGGGAGCTTTTTTTATTATGTTGAACCATTCCTTTTTAATTATACCACCATCAGCAGGAGCAGGTGATTGTTGTAACTGACCTGCGTATTCATAACTACCTAATTGATATTTGTAATCCTGTAGTATATCTCTAGAGAATCTAGTATCCCAAAACAATTCTTTCTTATAAAACTTCTTTAATCCTTCAGGTTGCAACCCATTAGTTATCTCGGCAGGGATGCAGATATGTTTATAGTTGTCAGGATTATTTCTTAAAAGGAATCCACTTAAGTCATCCTCATGTAATCTTTGCATTATAATAATACGAACACCAGTCTTTGGATTATCTAAACGAGAGTACAGAGTTCCTGTATACCATTCGTTAGCTCGAGTTCTTTCTGTTTGACTCATAGCTTCCTTAGGACTTGTAGGGTCATCGACTATTATTATAGATGCACCTGCACCTGTAACTGTACCTCCAACAGATGTAGCTCTTCGTGATCCTGTGTAATCGTTTACGTAATTCTGTTTTGTGTTTTGGTCTTGCTTAATTGTGAATAGTTCTCCCCAATTATTTTGAAACCAATCACTATTGATTACATCTCTCGACTTTGCTGAATGCTCAATAGACAGAGAAGAGCTGTAAGAAGCTGTAATAAACCGAAGCTTTGGGTCACGAATCCAACACCATACAGGAAAGAGAACAGTGCACATAAGAGATTTTGAAGCACGAAAAGGAATATTAATAATAATATCTTTCGTCTTCTTTTCTCCATTGATTATTCTTTCAGCTTCTGTTTGTAATACTTTGCAAATATATTTATGATGCCAATTAATATCTAACTCCACAGCAGGTTCAACTACCTTGAAAGATTCTTTAAAGAATTCAAAGTATGAAAGCTCACACATCTTTTTCTTGATAGCTTGCTTTACCTCAACACTTACTTCAGGAGTTTCAGAATTAATTTCCATTACGCATCTATAGTGAAGTCTGTTCTAGTAGATAGATGTTGTATTGTTAATCTAGCAGGAGTTCTTCCTGAAGCTGCAGTAAAAGTAAACGAAAAATCTCTAATCATCGCTACTACAGTTTGAGATGTAGTATCGAAACTATTCTTTTGAGTGTTCGCTGTTATAGCCGAAGCTTGCGAACTTGTTATTCCAACCTTAGCTTCGTTTGTTGCAGAGAGGTCACACATAGAATTCATGTCATCTCTTAAGTCTTCAATTACATCTAGTAAGTCAGGTTCTTTGTTTGACTCTACAGGTCTACTACCTACAGCACCTACATAATTACTATCTGAATTTTTTTCTCTTCTTGATACTGCCATTTTAATTATAAGTTTTCAAATTCAACATCCTCAACACTATCATCATCTTCTCCTAATAAATTTTTAAGAGTATCTATTGAAGTGTCCTTCGTTAAATTTATTTCTATTTTAGTTTGCTTGTCTTCTGAAATCTGTGCAGCTAGAAGTTTAGGTGTGATGTAAGGTAACAACTTTACAACGCATTCGATATAAGACTTCGGGTCTTTGTACCTAACTTCTTTTAACGCAGACTTTATTTCGTCTGTACAACCTTCTAATGCTAAAGCTAAACTTTCTCTAGCAATTTTTGTTGGCTTACTTACTCTGCCTTTTGATTTAGGCGTTACGTTTGGTAAACCATCTTTATTGTATCCTCTCTTACCTGCGTTTGGATTCTCTTCCCGTTTAAGACTTTCCTTTATTCTTTCAGGGTCTATCTTGCGTGCTGCTCCTTTTTTAGTCATATCCCTGCAAAGATATAAAAAAATTTCAATATTTTGCCTTGACTATTAATATTTTTTTCATTAACTTCGCCAAGTGAAAGAAGCGAACATCGAGAGCTCAGTAACAGAACGCAGCGATACCTATATTCTTTTTACAAATCATCTCTGAGTATACCCCCCTTACATTACTACTACCCACCTAAACACTTTTAGGAGATTACACATATTCGTAGAGGTCTACCCCCACGCCATATTTCAGTCTGACGGACAGAAAAAAAGCCTAAAAAAGCAAAATTTTTGCATCGGCTCGGCTTCAAATCGGGTTTACTCGACGAGATTACTTCACATTGCATTGGAAATTTGATAAAAAAAAGCTGTTTAGGATTGGATGATTTTTGAGGTGCTAACAAAAAGAAATGCGCCCCATTTAACCCTATTTTTAAGCCCTCTAA
>PDMX01001561.1_pt1 | contig 19429 bp, 25 predicted proteins | sample 1515501 | NCBI WGS metagenome assembly PDMX01 (sample SAMN07343022, study PRJNA328102) | Marine metagenome, whole genome shotgun sequencing project. | biome: marine; feature: bay; material: water; isolation source: viruses from water sample < 0.22 micron filtered, nuclease treated ...
GACCGTCATGAAATTGTTAGTGTCCTCGGCATGGATGAAGAGGACGCTCTTTGTAGAGCAGAGAACTTCCATAAAGAGGCTTGGACTGATTCCTTTGAGATGATTGGGCAAAGAGATATCAAAGCTAAAGAGCTTTGGGATATGATTTGGAAAAACTCCGTCGAGTCTGGAGATCCTGGGATCTACAACATCGACCTAGCTAATAGTTATACTAATGTTTCGTACTTTGAAAGTTTGGATTCAACGAATCCTTGCGGTGAAATCTCCCTACCGTCTTATGGGAATTGTTGTTTGGGGAATATTAATCTTAACAATATGGTACTTGCTGACGGTAGCGATCTCGATTGGAAACGTTTGGCAAAGACTGTCAGGACTGGAATCCGCTTTCTAGATAACGTCCTTACAGTGAATACTTTTCCTACCGAGGAATGCAAACTCGTAGGAGAGAGGTCGCGCAGGATTGGGCTTGGTGTTACTGGACTCCACTATATGCTTATTAAATTAGGTTTGAGTTATGGTAGTGAATCTTGCCTAGAGTTCTTGGAGAGACTCTTCTCTACGATCCGAGATGAATCTTATAAGATGTCTATCTACTTGGCTAGGGATAAAACTCCCTTCCCTGAGTTTGTCTCCGCGAAATACCTTAACGAGGATTTTGCAAAAACTCTTCCCGCCCGTATTAGAATGCTTATCAAGAGATATGGTATTCGGAATGCTGTAATGCTTACCATTCCACCATGCGGTACTATTTCAATGCTTCATGGAGTTAGCTCTGGGGTTGAACCGATCTTCTCTGCTATGTACAACAGGCGTTGGAGATACAATAACATCTGGAAGGAGAAGCTTGTCGTTGATCCACTTTTCCAACAGTACTGGGAGGAAGGTAAATCCCTTAAGCCTTTCGTCGGAGCCTATGACATTTCTCCTGACGAACATATTAAAGTACAAGCTACGATCCAAAAGTATATCGACTCTTGTATCTCAAAAACAATTAATCTACCAGCCGAGGCAACCCCCGAGAGTTTTTCTCAAGCAGCTTTGGATTATGCTCCTTACCTTAAAGGGTTGACCGTGTATCGTGCTGGTTCAAAGGGGAATGAGCCCCTCCAAGCAATCCCTTTAACGGAGGAAAACATTGAAAGATATATGCGGAGAGAAGAAGAACTTGAACTCGGAGTCGAGTCAGGAGATGCCTGTTCACTCACAGGTGGAGACTGCTGATAACAGCAATAAGAACTTGGATACAGAAGGAGATTCTAAATTCAGAAAACTTTCTGATTTTGATGATCCTAATTGGGAAGATTAGTTATGGCAATATTTCAATGGATATGTAGAGACTGTAACATTTGGTGGGACAGGGATTGTGCAGTAGGAAAAGCTCCTATGAGAACTAAGTGCCCTAAGTGTAAGCATCTATCAGATAGGTATTACGAGAAGCAGAACTTAGGGATATCCTTTAAGGACGATGGTACAGGGAACCAAGAGGGGAACAGAGGAGCTATGGACTTCCACAGTGTAAGACGTAGGTATAAGAAATTCCAAGAGAAAGGATACGATAAGAAGAGTGGAGATCGCTGGCTCAACCAGAGTATTGAAACGACCAAGAAGGCTATGGATGATGAGAATTTCCGCTACAAGTCTGCAAATATTAATTGGGATAAGTTCGCTGATTCTAGAGGGCTAAAGAAGGTTAGTCATGATGAGGCTAAACAAAAGGTAGAAAGATCTAGAAAGCTAACCTCCGATGCCTATGATAGGGCGAACAAGATGGGCTACAAGGACATCGGAAGCGAAAAATTAGATATAGCGAAACCAAATAAAAACAAACCAACCTAGCATGGCATACGATTTCAGCGAGAACATCCAACGAGGAGTTCTCTACCTCTTAAAGTCTAACAAGGACTTTTACCTCCAGATTGTTAATCTGGTTCAACCCGAGTACTTTGAGTTCCCTTCTCATTCCAAGATCTTTACGAAGGTCAGGGAGCATTACGAAAAGTATGGGAAGCTTCCTACGGATGATTTTATTATCCAAGATGTGAAGCCTACTCTGGGAGCCCGAGAGAATGCATCCGATTATGAGGATGAGCTTTCTTATATTAACAACGTGGATAGCTCTACCGTGGGCAACTCTGAGTATATGCTTGACCTCGTAGAAGGTTTCGCTAAGAAAGAGGCAATGAAGAGTGCGATTGCTGATAGCATTTTGCTAATCAAAGATGATCGGATTGATGAGGTTGAGGCTATTGTTAAACAAGCCTTGCTTATCAATCGGGATGTGGATACAGGTCAAGACTACTTCGCTGATATTGCGGGTCGTTGGGACCGTATCTTTAATAAGAAGAACGAGAATAAGTACAAGACCGTCCTACCTGAAATCAATAAATCCCTAGAGGGGGGTTTAGGTTCGAAAGAAATGGCTATGGTGGTTGCCCCTCCTGGGGTGGGTAAGTCCCTGTATCTTGTTAATCAGGGGGTTCACTCCATGATTGAAGGTAGGAAAGTCTTGTACGTCTCTTGTGAAATGAGTGAGGATAAGATTGCTCAAAGGTTTGATTCCATTATGACCCTTGTACCTCAGAGTAAGCTTAAAGATCCTGCTAACCAACTTACTGTAAATGAAAGGTTGGAAATCTTTAAGGAGGAGTTTCCTGGGAGTGAACTTATTATCAAAGAATTCCCTACTGGTCAAGCTACAATTAATACCATTCGAAACCTCTTAGTACAACTTAAAAACTATGAGGAGTTTGAGCCTGATCTTTTGATTGTAGATTACCTTGAGTTGCTTCGACCTACTAGGGATATTCAACAAGAGTATCACGCGCAACAGAGGATTGCTGAGGAGCTTCGTGGTGTTGCTATGGAGCATAACCTCCTTGTCTGGACTGCTACGCAAACCAACCGACAAGGGAAGATGGTGAAGTTTATTACAGATTCAGAGCTTGGAGACTCCTACGGTAAGATTCGAACTTGCGATTTCGCTTTCTCTTTGAATCAAACTGAAGAAGAGTATGATGAAGGAAAGATGAGAGGTTTTGTTATGAAGTCTAGAAATGGTAGGAATAGGTTTGCAATCCCTATGGACATTGATTACAGTACATTAAGAATGTCCGAAGGGGATGAGCTATTTACAGGAGACTCAGAATGAGCCCCAAAAAAACTTTCCCTGTACATCCTATGGAGATATTCACGGGAATCAAGACATTTAAAATTGAGCAAAAAGCTTTGACCAAAGATAACCTTTATGGTTGTGTCGAGTTTGAAAAATCTCTTCTAGTTATTGATCCCAACCAATGTATTGAGGATTACCGTGGAACTCTGCTGCATGAGATATGCCATATTGGTTTTGAGATATACGGGCTAGGTAATGACGAGGATATCCCTACAGTGACTAACGAGTTTTTAACGACTATCACTTCAAATATGATCCAACAATTAGCAGGATTGAACGAGGAACTATTTAAGTTTATCTTCCAAGTACCTAAATAAGGTATGAATAATATAATTAAGCCTAAGAAATCCTTAACTCAGATCTCAACCTATGTTGGCGGTAGTTGGGGATTCTCCAATCTCGGAAATCCTGTAAAAACTACGGTAGGACAGAACTTCTATTTAATTAGCACTCCTTTTGGACTTGTTTATGATAATACGAATAACCCTGAAAACCGCTCTATACAAGGAAAGCCAGGGGATTATGTAGCTCAAGATAAACACTTCGGCATCCTGGATTTAGTTACCCCAGCACAATTTTCAAGGCTATTTCCTTCTCCTAAACAGAGCATACCTACTCCTACGTCCTCGGAGATGTTAAAAAACCCAAACTATATAACAAAAATCCAGCAAGAATCTGTAGCCAAGGACTCTAATATACAGATAGGCAACAAGTCCTTCAAACTTACATCTAACCAGAAAAAACAAACACCTACTAAACCTAAATCCAACTACTAACTATGAAAGACCTAATTGAATCCCTTGAAGACTTTACTTGGGAAAACTATAAAGATATCAGTGATGCTCTCGTCCAATTTAACGAAGTTGAAGTAGAAACTGAGATGTTTCGACAAGCATCTATCTATTCCTACTACTTTGGTTTGATGAGCTTCGCCAAAAGGAAGGTAGGAGAGGCAAGCGTCCAACTAACTAGGTTTATGTCCAAGCTTCGTAAAGAAGCCAAGCGCGATTCCTCTGTAAAGCTCACCGCAAAAGACTTGGATGATCTAGTATTTGCCGACGAACAGTACACTGTAAGGCAGAACGCTTTGGATGACGCTACTTTCAAATACGAAATGTTGAAAGGCTTAGTCCGAGCCCTTGAGCAGAAAAAAGACATGTTGCAGCAAGCGTCTGCAAATAAACGAGAAGAAACTAAACTTTACAAGTAACACAACTATCATACTACACACACACTAAGGAGTAAAAACTATGGCTATTGATTTAGAAGCCCTTCGGGCAAAACACGAACAACTTAACAAACCTGCTGGATCTAACAGCAACTCAGACTTCCTCCAGAAGTTCTACCAAATTCCTGAAGGCAGCAACGCTGTCCGCATTCTTCCTTGGAAGGATGACGAGAAGGAGTTTTATGCAGAGACTAAAATCCACCGAGTCCCAGGACCAGATGGAAACGTAAAGAACGTTCACTGTCGTAAAGTTCATGGTGAGAATTGCCCTATGTGCGATCTTTACTATGCTCTTTGGAAGACAGGTCGTTCAGAGGATGAGGATCTTGCTCGTCAGATCAAGCCTCGCGCTCGTTACTACATGAACATTCTCGAACGTGAGGGTGGTAGCATTAAAATTCTTTCTATTGGAGTGATCCTTTTCAAGAAGATTATTGGTGCTATGCTTGATGAAGACTTCGGTGATATTACCGATGTCGAGAAAGGTCACGACTTCAAAATCGTGAAAGAAATGGATGGGCAGTGGCCGAAGTACGACCAATCCGCTCCTCGTCCTAAGTCCTCACCGCTAGGATCTAAGTCCGAAATCGCTGCTTCTATGGACAACTTGCATGAGATTCACGGTCTTGTCAAGTTGGAAGACTATGATGAAGTAAAGCAATCTGCCGCTGCACTTAACAGCACGGCAGTCCAAGGTACAACTACATCATCGTCACCTAAAGAGGATACAGAAATCCCAGACAATGAGTACCTCTCTAAACTAAAAAGTTAAATTATTATGAACTCAATTAAAGAAATTATTGTCACTCTGGCAATCACTACTATTCTAGGCTTTGGTATTGTATCTTGTGCTTCTCTCGGAGACTTCTTCGGGGAAGGCACGGTATTTACTACCGCTGATCAGCTTGAGGAAGGCGAAGAGGCTCCAATTGTCCCTCTGGATCAACTTCCCGACTCTGTGAAAGATAAGCTTCCTGAAGGCACTACCGTTGTCATGGCAAATAAAGATCAGCTTAAAGATGACGCTGCTTACATCCCTGCGGGTGGTGAACTTGATGGCGACTCCATTGGAGGTATGATTGATGCTGGTTTCGGTATCGCATCTGCTTTCATCCCTGGACTAGCTGCTTGGGAAGGTATTGTATCCGTATTCAGTCAACGCAAGCGCAAGCACTATGTAAAGGCTGCAAAAGCTATCATCCCATCGGATAAGAATGTAGACTTCGGTTCTGCTGTTGGAAGTATCGCCTCTGCTCTAGGCATGGCGCACTCCTCTGACGCATCAGCTAAAGCTCACGCTACTGAAGAGAAGAAAGCAAGTACTAATATCTAGCACCGCGCTGCTATCTAGGCGCAGGAACCCGTTACTTTTTCTCACGGAAGTAGCGGGTTCTTTTATACCTTGAACTATAATAAACCATGAGTGATAAACTAAAAATACTTTGTGTCCCCGCTAACGAAGGTGGCTGTGCCTACTACAGAATCATTGCTCCTATGAAGAAGCTGGAAGAGCTTTACGGAGATAGAGTCGAGCTTAGATGGAACAAGAACCCTCTCGGCGTTGATGAGAAGACGGGAGCGTGGAAGGAGAACTGGGACTTCGAAGATATGAAGTGGGCAGACATTGTGTTCACTCAGAACCTCTCCAACTTTGGTGGAAACTACACGGCAAGGATCGTTGGGAAGGCTAAAGAATTCGGGAAGTTCGTACACTACGATACCGATGACCTACTGACTAACATCTACGAAGGCCACAGGCTTTACGATGTTTACAAGGAGAAGGGGTTGGAGGATATCACAAAGTTCATCTACAACAACTCAGACCTTGTAACAGTAACTCAGAAGAAGTTCGCTGAACGAGTTTCTGTATTCTGTAACCCTAAAAACAAGTTGGCTGTAATTAAGAATAGCATTGATTACAATCTACCTTGTTGGAACATGGATAAGCTACCTAAACCTAAAAAGAAGTTTACTAGATTTGGTTGGGTTGGAGGTATTCACCATGAACAAGATCTGAGGTATTTCTCAGGAGTACCTCACTATGTTAACCAGAGAGTAGGAAGAGAAAACATTAGATGGGACTTCTTTGGTCACCCTCCCGCCAACACCCCTCCAGGAGATTGGCAGTACGATGTTTGGAAGAAGTACAAGGACATTATCCTCCGAGGCTTTAAAGGAGGTAAGAACTGGGATATCCATTACGCTCAGACCCCTGACCGCTACGGACAGATGTTTACCGCTATGGATGTTGCTCTAGCCCCTCTTGAGATGAATGATTTTAACGATTCCAAATCTGAGATTAAGGTTGCAGAGTGTGGACGTTATAAGATCCCTCTTGTTGCTACTAACTGCGGGGCTTACGATGAATGGATTGTAGATGGGGAGACTGGATTCTTAATCGACCCAGACAAACCTATTACCGAGTGGGTTCGCGTTCTATCTATCTGTGCTAAGAACCCTGGGTTAGTAAAGCGTATGGGAGAGAACCTCCACAAACTAACAGAAGAGAACTTTGATATGAATAAAGTTGTTGGACAAAGACTTGCTCTTTATGAGGAATGCATGAATGCTAAAAAGCAAGGATAAAAAAGAACTCTTTAAAGATCTGATGAAATCAGAACTGACAACAGAGTTTACGGTCCCCGTAAAAAAGCAAACCGTTAAGATTGTGTCTAGTTGGACTCATCCTGGCGGGGGCACTATTGCTCATATTAACCTAACTAATTTACTAAATGATAATGGGTATGATTGTACCTTTTACGGACCTAACGATTGGCATTTAGATAAATGTAAGTCTGCTAAGATTGATAAGTGCCTACTTGGTCCTGATGATATTCTAATCAGCCATTTTATTCAAGTCCCTCCTGAGGTAAAGGTAAAGAAGCATATCCTTTATTGTCATGAGAAAGATGTTTTTCCACTTAAAGAGATTGATCTGGCGCGGTATGATTCCATCGTCTTCGTAAGTAATTCTCAAAAGGAGTGGCAAGCTATTGACCGTCCTTCAGAGATTATACCTCCTATCGTCAGGAAGATAAAGTGGGATAATCCTAAAAATAATATCGCTGGAGTTATTGGAAGTGTTGATGAGAACAAACAAACTCACTTATCTATTAAAAGAGCTATTGGTAATGGCTATGATAAAGTGTTGTTATTTGGGCAAGTTAACGATACCCCTTATTTTGACGATCATGTGAAGATGTGGGTTGATTCAGGTCACGCTGTACTAGCAGACCATGAGGACGATCCTGAGGCGATGTACGGGCGCGTAAGCGCAGTCTACCACTCATCCCTCAGTGAGACTTACGGGCTCGTAGAGGCCGAGTGTGAGCTTGCAGGGATACCCTTCAACGGAATGAGTAATGGGCAACCTATTTTAGAAAACGAAGAGATATTAGAAAAATGGAACAAAATACTGCGTCAGTAACAATTCTTTGCTCGAATTACAATTCGGCTAAATGGATTGATGGTTATCTACGAAACGTTAACAATCAATACTTAGCAGAGTTCGATATTATTTTTGTGGATGCCAATTCAACAGATGGATCCTTACAAACTATCAAAGATGTTCAGTTTAGGGAAGGGATTAACAAGATTATTATTGAATGCGAGGACAGGATTAATGTTTATGAAGCTTGGAATAAAGCTTTAGAAACAGCAACAACCCCTTATGTCTTAAATTTAAACACCGATGATAGGTTGTATCCAACAGGATTGCTAACTTACTTGAATTACGCTAAGGTAAATCCAGGGGTTGATGTTTTTTACGGAAGCTGCGTTGTTTGTGAAGATTCAGACCACCAGAGAGTGACTGGACTCTTTCAGTGGCCTGAGTATAGCCACGAAACTCTATTAAAAATGTGTATAGGGGGACCTTTCCCTATGGTAAAGAGATCAAGCCTGATTGAAGATGGTTTGTTTGATCCTTCTTTTTCCATCTCTGGAGATTACGAGATGTGGTTGCGTATGTCCAAAAAAGGTAGAAACTTCTTTAAAGTGGTCGAGCCTGTAGGTAGTTATTACCGCAACCCAGAAGGAGTAAGTACCAAGCCATCTGGGATGCCCGAGCATATTAGACAAGATACTCTTATGCGGGAGATGCATAAATGAAATATTCTATAGGTATTACAACATACGAATATAGGTTTGATCAATGGTTAAAACCTCTTGTTCAAAAAATCAAACAACTTAGACCAGAGGCAGAAATACACATAGCTGTCAACGGGGAGCACAATAAACGGTTTGATGAGGAATATAGAAAAAAAGTATTACAGTTTATTTCTGAGCAAAACAATACGTTTGTTTTCATGTATCCTACTTTCAGGAGCCTATCAAAACTATGGAACAACCTTATCATAAATTCATCAAATCACAATGTTCTTATTCTTAATGACGATGTGACAATTACAGACCGAAGCTTCTTTGATTCTTTAGAGTCCGTATCGTATGATATTTTTAAAATTAATGGAAGTTGGAGTCATGCTATGTTCGATAGGAGGGTTGTCGATGACATTGGTTGGTTTGACGAAAGGTATTTAGGAATAGGCGAAGAGGATGGAGACTTTGAGTGGAGGTATGGAAACAAAACTCAAGGCAGAAGTATTCCTTCGGTAGGCTTGCCAGGGATTATTAACCATGTAGATTCCAAAAATTGTCTACAAGGAATAAATGTGGTTAATGGAAAATACTCTAAGTTCAACCTAGAGTTCGCGTTTAACAAGAAGTATGAAGAGTCCACCACAGGCAGGAACTATGGCATAATGAACAAAGTATTGAAATGTGTAAGCCCAACTCCCCCTCTTCATACTACCGAATCATTTTATTGGGAAAATAGAGATAAACTATGAATAACATTTGTTTTATTATTGCACATAAGTATTTTAGAGGATACGAATCTTACTTAAAATATTATATAGAAAATATTCAAGCCATCTATCCAGAAGCGTTGACTGTTGTCGTTGATAACAATTCAAAGTACAAAGATGATATATTTTCCCAGCTTGAAAACTTAGAGAATGTTGTGCTTTTGGATAATAACAGCGACTCAAAGTTTGAATTAGGGGCTTATCGAGTTGGGTTAAAGCACATCTTAGATAATAATCTTAATAATGATTACGAATATTTTGTATTTACGCAGGATACTTTTGTCCTCAAGAATAAATACGACTTCAAAGCCATGAAGGATGAGTCGTGCTTTGCAAGACCGATAAACTCCATGTACGCAGATGGGGAGATTACTGATGTTGTGATTCCCGTTATGACAAAACTTGGTCTTAACGATAGTTGGGATAAAGTTAATTTCTGTTGGTGTAGTAGCTTTATTGTCGAAAAAACTAAGATTGAACAACTTTACAACTACCTAGACCAAATCAAAGTTATTAGTCGCTGGGAAAGTTGCGCTGGAGAAAGATATTTGGCAAGGATCCTTTGGGAATTAAATGAACACAATGATTGTGGTGATATTGATGGCAACCAATCAGATCTACCAGTTAGGCATTACGATACCTGGAATGTTAATGTTTTTGCCCCATCGACCTCTTACTTTGTTAAGCAAGTTCAACAGAAGAATGAGAATACGGTAGATAAAGATACCGCACAACCTATCATTTTTGTTCCACACAAGGAAAACAAAAATGATCATTACAGAGGATAATTCATGCCTAGAATGTTTGCTATTTGTGGGGACTCTGGAAGTGGAAAAACAACTATGGCTGCTATCCTCGATAACTACCTAACTAATTCTACTATCCATGAGTGTGATAGGTATCATAAATGGGAACGTGGAAATATTCACTGGGATGAGTTTACCCATTTGAATACCTCCGCTAATCATATATCCTGGATGATTAATGATGCTATGGAATTGAAAGCAGGAAATAATATCTCCTGTAGAGACTACGACCATAAAACTGGTAAGTTTACAGAAGATAAAGAGATAAGATCCTGTGAGAACATTATACTATGTGGCCTTCATACTTTTTATTGTCCTGAGGAAATGTTTGTTTTGAAAATCTTTATGGACACTGCTGATGATCTGAAGACTCAATGGAAGATTTCCAGGGATACCAGTAAACGAGGACACTCCACTAAAACAGTAAAAGATCAAATACTTCGCCGTAAAGAGGATTATACAAAGTATCTCCAACCCGTTATTGAACAGGCAGACATTATAGTGAATTTTTGTAATGAGAAAGATACAGACCGTATTGATTCTGTGAAGGGTATCGGCAGGAGACTAGAATTATTTATAAAAGAATCTTATGATACCACTACTATTTTTAAAAAGTTTAAGGATATTGGAGTGAGTACAGACCATCCTATTTCAAGCAGAGAAGGTTACACACAGATTAGTATAAAAAATTACAAGAAATTAGACAAGAATTATTACTATGATTATGTTATGCTTTGTATTCAGGATATGATAGCAATATGAAGTGGGAACTAAAAAATTTAGGTGAGGAGTTGTCCAGATTTGTCGTAGGTACAGAGGGAAATATCTCAAAACGAACTGCTGATGGGTTTAGGATCAAGGCTAGTGGAGTTTCTCTAAAATATATGGATGAGGATTCATGTGTTGCGTGTACCTTAGATGGAGATACTATAGAGGGAGAGGTCAATAGACCTAGTATGGAGTGGAGCTTTCATTCGTGGATATTTAAGAACTCTACTTATCAAATAATCGCCCACACCCACCCAACAAACACTTTAAAGATTCTATGTACTGATAACTTAATACAGGAGTTTGCTACTAAGCGATTATTTCCTGATCAGGTAGTGTTTAACGGAGAAGAGGCGTGTGTGGTCCCATACGCAACCCCAGGGCTGGAACTAACGCAAGAAATACAGGATGCAGTTGGAGAATACAGAACTCTTCGTGGATCGTTCCCAAAGCTATTATTATTAAAAAATCATGGGATAATTTGCTGTGCAAATACAGCCAAGGAAGCTATCATAATGACAGAGGTATGTGAGAAAGCAGCGGAGATATTTATAGGATCTAAATCCCTGCACTCGGTTGATTTTCTCACGGATAAAGAAGTGAGGAGCATTATGGATCACGAAGATGAGAAATATAGGAGAAAATTAGTATGATTATATATGTTGACATTGATGAGACGATTTGTTTTTATGAAGAGGATATAGCTCTTGATGGAAAAAAGGATTACAATAAAGCAATCCCTAGTTCAGAGAATATAGCAAAAGTTAATAAGTTATATGATGAAGGAAATACTATTATCTTCTGGACAGCAAGGGGAAGTAGAAGCGGTATTGACTGGACAGAATTTACAAAAAACCAATTGTCTGGGTGGGGAGTAAAGTTCCATGAGGTGCGATGTGATAAACCATACTACGATCAGTTCGTAGAAGATAGAAGTATAAGGATTGAGGAATTATAAATGAGCTACGATGATATTCACAGAGAGAATAGAGATGCCTTGGTTGAAAAGAATAAAGCATTTCTAGTTGATAAAGTCTTCCTTGAGTTTGGGGTATGTCGTGGGACCTCTATGGCTATGTGGCTAGAAGCGTACTCCAAGAATGAAGTACCTGAACACTTCCTTGGGTTTGACTCCTTCCAAGGGCTCCCAGAAGAGACTGAGGACGAGAACTCTATCTGGCATACGGGAGAGTTTAGTACTGGAGGTGTGATCCCTACTCACCTTACCCAGGGCCGTAACGTTAAGTTTGTCGCAGGGTTCTATGAGGACTCTCTTACTGATGATGCTGTTGCTTTGCTTGAGGGGAAGAAGGTAGGTCTTATCCATATGGATTGTGATACCTACTCTTCCACTAAGACAGTATGGGAATGGCTTATCAAGCATGATCTTCTAGCCAAAGGAGCTTTGGTAGTTTATGATGATTGGGGCTGCTATCTTGAAGCTGACTGTGGTGAATATGAAACTGGAGAGGCTAAGGCTCACGCAGAGATTGAAAAAACCCATGACCTTAGCTTTGTTGAGTTGGGTAGGTATATCGTTGATCCTAAGTTCTATGTAGTAACCATATTTAGATATGTATAAACTAGATACTTTTTCTATTAACACCTACCCTCATGCTTTTTACATTGTCTATAATGGTGGAGGATGTGCCTTCGAAAGTAACAGGCTTTTCATTAAAGAATCTAATGATAATGCTTACCTAATCTCTGGGAACCTTGATGTTCCTGTAGTAAGTTATACACAGCAAGTAGTAGTAGAAGAAGATGTAATCCCTATTATAACTGCATTCCCCACAGGAGTACATGCCTACGTTGGAATCTTATCAATCCTTCTAAATTACTTTGATAACAAAGTATTACTTCAAGGTAAAAAACTCCTCCTGTATAAGAATACACAGGCTGGTATCCTTGAGATCATAAACCATTTAGTATCTGAGAAAAAACTGAATGAGTCTGACATACTTTATGCGGACCCAGAGGTGCTATACCAGTTTAAATCTGTAACCTTGATCCCCAACACCCTCCACAGCTATTTCGAGGATGAGACTATCAGAGACTCCATTTCAGATTTTGTTTCTGATTACCTTAAAGAAGAGAAGCCTACTTCTTTAGATAATATATCAATCCTAAAGCATTTTGGGTCTGGGGTATCTTCCACTATGGGTGCTATAGAATATGAGGTAGCTAAGGCGTTCTCGCACAGCATGGGGTATTGGCTAGTGGAACCTAAAGAGGTGGGAGAGCTTAAGGTAATAAACTACTTAAGCAATGCAACTAGAGTTCTTTTCTCTTGGGGAACTACCTTTATGAAGAACTTTGTCTATGTATCGGATACATGTACTAAGATTGATGTGCTGGTCTTCGGAAGTTCCTTTAGGTATGAGTATGGTATCGCAGTCTCCAGAGGCATCTTACCTCATACATTTAAGAATGCTACTATTCACTACCATTTAGACCCTGACCTTACAACCCTAACCATTTAGAGGCTATGAGAATAATATCACACAGAGGAAATATTGAGGGACCTATTCCTGAGAAAGAAAACTGCCCAGAGTACATTAATAGTGCGCTTGCACAAGGTTTTGATGTCGAAGATAGAAGTATAAGGATTGAGGAATTATGAAAGTTGCTGTAGAAATATCTGGGTTTATGAGAGGGTTCCACGATTGTATCCATTCATGGAAAAACTTTATGGAGCCCACACACACATACGATTTTTTCATAAGCACATATGATATATATGGATATAATCATATGACCCATTACGATTGTGACCCAAACGATAAGGTTGATTTTGACAGAGTAAAGGAAGAGATAGAAGAGTATGGCTCTTTATGTGAATTAAGAACTCAAATGCCCTCAGATGAGCCAAGGTACAAACAAATGTTTAACAGGATTAAAGAGGCGCATGAATTGTGCAAATCGTGGAATGATGATTACTCCTACATCATAAGAATTAGACCAGATATATTCATGTCAGACAAGATTAGCTTGATTGTTCCAGAGTGCGATGCGGCTATCTTCCCAGAGCGTTGGGGGTTTTGCGAGGATCCAACCCCAGAATCATGTAGATGGCAAGACGAAGCGCAGTCTGTAGGTCTGTGCGACCAGATGGCAGTTTGTGGTTTGGAGGCAATGCAGACCTATTCTGATATTGCCAAAAACCCAGATCTCATATCTATTCCCGAGAAAAGCATTCTAGATAGTTTTCTAAATAAAAAATGGTCACATCAAGACTTTCTACAATGCGTTTTAAGTAGAAATAAAAAATGATTATAATATCGCATAGAGGTAATCTTTCTGGCCCAGAGCCCCAAAAAGAAAACCACCCAGAACATCTTGATAAGGCAATTTCACAGGGTTTTGATATTGAGGTAGATGTATGGTGGGAGGATGGAATTTATTTAGGTCATGATGGGCCTGAATACAAAATCTCTAAAGAGTGGCTGTTAGATCGAAAAGATTCTTTATGGGTTCATTGTAAGAACTTAGAGGCAGCGCATCACTTAGCCAAGGAGTTCAGGTGTTTTTGTAGTGACATTGACCCATACTGCTTCATGAGCCAAGGACACATATGGGTAAATGATGTAATTGTAAAACCACCACAAAACTGTGTGGTTCCTTTATTAGGTCTTGAAGATATACACAGTTATAAGTTTAAGGACGCAGCCTTCGCCATCTGCACAGATTACCCCCTAGAATTATTATGAAGAATATCCAATTAGTTATCCCTATGGCGGGAAGTAGCGAAATGTTTACAGACGCTGGCTACGCCAGCCCAAAGTGGTTGATTGACATAGATGGAAAGCCTATGATTCAACATGTTGTTGATCAGTTCCCTGGAGTTACTGATATATTATTTATTTGTAAAGAGGATGATGTGCAAGATCAAAAAACATACGATACATTACATTCCTTGGGTGGTAAAGTAGTTAAGATAAAAGAAAGTAGCGGTGGTCCTATGGACACGGTGCTACAAGCTTCCGAATACATATCAGATGATAAGGAGATTATAATTAGTTATTGTGATCATGGTATGGTCTGGGAGTGTAGTTCCTTTTTAGAAAAGATTAGGAGTGGGAACTTTGATGGTGCTATGACTGGCTATAGAGAGTTCCATCCCCATATGTTAGGGACAACTAATCTATACACTTTTTTATTACAAGAGAACAATAAACTGCTGGAAGTACAAGACAAAGAGTCCTTTACAGAAAGCAGGAAGTCCGAGTTTGTTTCTAGCGATGTATTCTACTTTAAAACTGGAAGCATTCTAAAAAAATACATGGAGGCTGCTACCCAAGCTCCAGACCAGAATGGATTCCTTGCCTTAGCATACAACCTGTTAGTGAAAGACAGTTTGAGTGTGTATATTCATGAGGTTGATAAGATGTTGTTGTGGGCTACACCAGAAGACTTAGAAATTTATAAGCAATGGTTAAACTACTTCAATCAAAAGTCGGTTGATAAGGCATCAGAGCAAGACTTCACGGTAATTGTTCCCATGTGTGGTAAGGGGAGTAGGTTTGCCAAGGAAGGATATAAATTACCTAAACCCCTACTCCCTATTGGTGAGTCACCTATGTTTGCTGGAGTTGTGGATTGCTTACCAAAGCATAAGGATAATGTTTTTATTTGTTCAAAAGAACATAATGCTGATGAGTTAATTAAGAGTTATTATCCCAAAGCAAAAGTTAGAAGTATTGATTTTGTTACTGAGGGATTTGCGGAGTCTTGCGAGTTAGGAATTGATCTTATTGACGAGGACACACCTATTATGATTTCTCCCTGTGATAACGGGGTTTCCTACGATGAGGAGAGATTTTTGAGGATGGTTGCTGATGAAGATAATGATGTTATCTTTTGGGTCATTAGAGGTAGCCAATCAACCGAGGTAACTCCAGCCATGTATACTTGGGCGTATGTTGATGAGGATAACTACTTACTCGATATGGTTTACAAGGAGAAACCTAATAGTGATTTAAAAACCACCCCCGTAAGTATTGGAATCATGTACTTTAGAAAAGCTAAGTATCTTCTGGAAGGTCTTTCTAAAAATCGTGATCAGAAAATAAGACCAACAGGAGAGCTTTGTATGGATAGCGTTGCTCATCAACTTGTAAAAAGTAACTACAAGGTTAAAGTGTTTGAGGCAGACCACTACGCTTGTTGGGGAACTCCTGATGATTACAAAACTTACACTTTTTGGGGGGAGCATTTTGTCTAGTGTTTATAGGGATCCAAATGTTGGAGTTCATATCAAAGATTACTATGATTATTGTTTCAATCTAATAGTTGAAGTTTTGAAGTATTCTGATGAACAGGTTGATGTTTCTCTTGGAAAAACCCTTTTCGACCAAGGTGTTCATCTAGATATTCAACCAGAACATACCCTAGTCAAGTCAGGAGGTAGATCGGTTTCTGAACCTATTATGGGTAATACTTTAACCAAGGATGACAAAGAAACTTATCTTGTGAGGATAGACAAGTTTGATTATTATAAAAGTTTAGATGGGGTAATTGAATATAGCATCCCAAACATTATTAATATGAATACCTGCTCTAATGAGGAAATTACCCAGTTCGCAAAAAAATGTAGATATATTGCTCCTCTTATTTACGAGACAGATAGACTAGAAAATAATGAAAGATCAGGAGTATTTACGCTCTTCTCTTTAGGGAGTAGCTCTAGGAGAGAGATATTTCACAAATCTACAGGGATAGAGAATATCTCTGAGGTGTTTTGTCCTGTTAAATTGGCCGAGCTATACTATAATAAAGCAATCATGGTTAATATCCACCAGACCGACCACCACCACACCTTTGAGGAATTAAGGGTATTACCCGCATTATCCCAGGGCATAGTAGTGGTTGCTGAGGACTCTCCGTTAAAAGAACATATCCCTTATTCAGATAGTATCGTTTGGTCAAGTCTAGAGGATATGAATGATGTTGTTCTTGATGTAGAGAGGAATTACCAAAGCTATAGAGATAAACTTTTCACTGAGAAGCTATCTGAAACATTGGATAGGTTGAGACAAAAAAATACAATTAATATTTCGGAACTGATATGGCAAAACAAAATATAAAACTTAGCATATTAATTCTATCCATACCTAGTAGGATTAGATTTTTGGAAAAGCTAATGTCTAATTTAGAAAAGCAAATTGGGAACAGGCAGGATGTAGAGATACTATCCTTAATGGATAACAAGTCGTACAATGTTTCTGATAAGAGAAATGCTATGTTAGCTTTAGCTAGAGGGACACATTTAACTTGGATAGATGATGATGATGATGTGGCTAATACCTATATTGAAAAGATCACAGAGGCTATAGAAAAAAACCCGATGGTGGATGTTATATCTTTCGACCAACAATGTTACCTTGATGGTATTTCCGCTAAGGTTTTTGCAAAGATGGGCAACCCCCATCAGGAAGCAGTTATTGATCCAACTACGGGAGTGTACAAAGACATTCTTCGACCCCCGTACCATTGGTGTGTTTGGAGGTCCGAGTTAGCAAAGTCGGAACTCTTCCGCTTTGGTGTATATATGGTAGGTTCTCATGTTGGAGAGGACATTGATTGGTTACAAAGGCTCTATCCTAAAGTAAAAGACAGTGTTTATTTAGAGGGAGAGTTTTTACACATTTACAAGTATTCGAAGGAGATTAGTGAATCATTATGAAAACACTTTTAACTGGAGCAAATGGTCTTATAGGGTCTACTATTAAAGCAGACATAAGGTTAGAGGGTAGGAAGGATGTTGATCTCAAACAACGAGGTAATGCTTTTGATACTTTTGCACATTTCAGACCAGAAGCAATAATCCACACCGCAGGAAGAGTAGGGGGATTAGGTGCTAACCTAAACTACATGGCAGAGTTCTATCTCGATAATATCTTAATAAATACTAACGTCTTATCTGCCGCTAAAAACCTAAAAGTGGAGAGGGTGGTATCTTTTTTGTCCACTTGTATCTTTCCTGATGATGTTGAGTACCCTCTTACAGAAGATATGTTACATAATGGTGAGCCGCACAGTTCTAACTATGGCTACGCTTATGCAAAAAGGATGCTAGAGGTCCATAGTAGAGCTATCTCTCACCAATATGGTGTAGATTATATTTGCTTAATCCCTACTAATGTTTATGGCCCAAACGATAACTTTAACTTAGAGGATAGTCATGTCCTACCAGCACTAATCCATAAATGCTATTTAGCTAAGAGAGACAACACTGATTTAATTGTGTGGGGAAGCGGTAAGCCTCTTCGTGAGTTTATTTTCTCAAAGGATGTAGGAGAGATTACGGAGTTAGTGCTTAAAAATTACGAAGGCAAAGCACCTCTTATCTTATCTACTAGTGAGGAGATTAGTATTAGGGAAGCAGTTGAGACTATTGCTGATGTTATGGGGTTTGAGGGAAAAATTATATTTGATGATACTAAGCCCGATGGTCAGTTTAGGAAATCCACTTGTAACAGAAGGCTAATGGAGTTTATACCTGATTATACCTTTACACCCTTCAAGGAGGGGATTAAGCAGACCGTTGATTGGTTTGTGGAAAATTACGAGACTTGCAGAAAATGAAAAAAGCATTTATAACAGGAATTAGTGGACAAGATGGTTCTTATCTTGCTGAACTATTATTGGAGAAGGGGTACGAGGTGTGGGGCCTTTTAAGAAGGCACTCCGTCCCTGAGAACCAAACTAGCAGACTAGATTCTATCGGTCTGTTTGACAACCCTAAGCTACACTTGGTTTATGGGGACATAACAGATTTACCCTCTTTGATTCATATCCTAGAAGAGTGTAAGCCTGATGAGATTTATAACCTGGCTGCTCAATCACATGTAAGAATTAGTTTTGACCAACCCGCTTTTACTACAATGGCTGATGCTAATGGAGTGTTAAATCTTTTAGAAGCCATGAGAATCATTTGCCCTACTTCTAGAATGTACCAAGCTGGATCTTCTGAAATGTATGGGAATGAGTTTGATGCTGATGGTTTCCGTAGAGAGACTACACCAATGATTCCAGTTAGCCCTTATGGATGTGCTAAATTATACGCTTACAATTTATGCAAAACGTATAGAACTTCCTACGATATGTTTGTTTCTAACGGGATACTCTTCAATCATGAATCCCCAAGAAGAGGACTAAACTTTGTAACGCGAAAGATTGTAGACGGTGCTGTAAAGATTTATAAGAAAGAGAAGTGGAAACTCCCACTAGGTAATTTAAAAGCTACCCGAGATTGGGGCCATGCTAAAGATTACGTTAGAGCTATGTGGATGATGTTACAGCATGACAAACCTGACGATTTTGTATGCTCTATGGGCGAGTCCCACTCTATTGAGGAGTTATGCATTAAAGTATTTACAAAACTAGAAAGAGAGTGGAGTGAGTTTGTGACAATTGATTCTAGATACTTCAGACCTACTGAGTTAGAAGATCTTAAAGGGGATTGCACTAAGTTAAAAACTACTTTAGGTTGGAAACCTGAGTATACTTTTGATAGTATGATTGACGAAATGATTGAAGTTAGCAAAAAAGAAAATGGAGTTTACTAATATGGAAAATTTAAGTTTAA
>PDMX01000679.1_pt1 | contig 18609 bp, 38 predicted proteins | sample 1515501 | NCBI WGS metagenome assembly PDMX01 (sample SAMN07343022, study PRJNA328102) | Marine metagenome, whole genome shotgun sequencing project. | biome: marine; feature: bay; material: water; isolation source: viruses from water sample < 0.22 micron filtered, nuclease treated ...
GATTCAGGATCATATTTAAGTGTGTCAATTATATATGATAGTTGGTCAACAACTTTTGGTCCATACGACCCAAAAAATCGTACACCGTCGTCACTAAAAGTATGAATAATTTTTGAATACGGAGAAATTGTAGCTACACGGTTGTCTCCAGACAAAATCCAAGCTGCTTCTGCTGCTCTAAATTTTTCACCAATTTTTCGGTTGGCTACGGTTACGTAAGGAGCGGCCATTGGTATTACAGTTTGATAACCTACAATTTCTTTTGTTTTCATACCGCGTGGCGATTTAAAACCTTTTGTTTCTAGTAAGTCTTTAATTAACTTTAGCCAAACAACATTAGTATTCATAACGTAGGCTCCTCTAATAATTTTGTAGCAATAACGCCTACAATTGTGCATGGAGTTCCGTCAGAAGTTTTTGGCTCTTCATTTACAAGTCTGTGTAAAGCTTCGGTAAAGTCTTTGTACACTTGCAACTTAAGTGTTATGTAATTTGAAAATATTTGACAAACTTTTTCCATGTCTGTACCAATTTTAAATGAAGGAAATATTCTTACTACACGTGGCGCATAAGTAGTTTCTTCTTCTCTGTAACCAACAATGACGTGATACTTTTGATTATTAAATAATATTAAAACATTTCTACTTGGAACCCGATTACCTTCTGGTCTGTAAGGTAACGGATTATTCATAAAAGTTTTTTCCTATAAAATCTTCAGTTTTATCTTTTGTGTAATCAAACATTTTAAATTCTTTACATTCAGTAAACAATTTGCTGTACATGTCGTACACACGGTCAACAGTTTTAAAGTCTTCTGTTTCTTTTCTTTCATTAAATTTTTCTTGAACAGTTTCTTTTGGTGGCAAACAACCTACACAAATTGGCTCATACAGCTCTATAATGTGTCTCATTTCTTTTGCAGTGTATGTAACGTTGCCGTCTCTAAAAATATGCCCATACACAATTTCTGAAGGCCATAAACGATCAATAATTACTTTTGGATTAGATCTTACAAGTGTTACGTGAGCAGCAAACAAGTCGCCAACTTCCATAATGATGTCACCTTTAGCATCACGCATAACATGCTTGTTGTCTTTAAGGCTATTGTGTACATACACATGATCTGGAAATTTTTCGATTAACTTATGTGCTAACGTACTTTTTCCTGAACAGTCTGGTCCTTCAAGTATAATTCTCATAGATACTCCTCTGGTGAATTAAAATCGTATTTTTGATAAACAAATTGTTTAATTAAATCTAATGATGCTTGTTGTTCAGCATTTAAATATTTTTTGTTTTGTTTGCCTCCAACAACACAAATGCTTATAGCTGTGTCTGTGCCAATACCAACTGACTCAATGTCTATGCCTTTTTCAATTTTGCCTGTTAAATCGACAATGTAATGGTAACTTAAACCAAGCATACCAAGATCAAGTTGTTTTTTATTTAAATCGTGTTTTGTCAAATTAGTTTTTTCGTCTGTATTAGTTCTGTACACAACAAGTGTGTCTGTTGTATCTCTACTTTTTCTTCCGCTTTTTTTCAGCATTTGTTAGCCATTCCTTTGGTATTTTTTCATCAGCATATAAAATGTCGTTGTGCTCACACCACATGCCATAAGTTGTTTTTGATTTTTTTGATATTTTCATTTTGCTATTACTAAAAACAAATCGTATGTCCTTGTCTGGGTGTTGCTTTTTAATAAGCAAATGTTTTTGTCTGTCTTTAGTTTGAAATAAACCTTTTGCTTCAATAAAAATTCCATTAGACAAAATAAAATCTGGTTTGTATGTTGCTGCTTTTTCTGGTACTAAATATGGCAACAATACTGTTTCGTACTCATATTCGATTTTTGCAGCATCAAGCTGCTTTGCAATTTTAACTTCGAAGCCTGACCTAAAGCCAAGCTTTCGAGCTCTTACTGTTGCTGGTCTATTAAAAGTCGTCGTCATCAGTTTCTGCAGCTGGAGTTGTTTCTTCTGTATTAAAAGCTTCTTCCATTTCTTCTGTATGCTGATAAGCATTTTCTTGTGCTACAAAACCAAAGCTTTGTTGTCCGCCATTTGCATCACCTGAAACAAGCTCAACAACTTGTACTGCATTTAAATAAAGTGTAACGCCTGTATTTCCACCAGTGCTATACGGTGCAGCTGTTGCTGACACAATAATTTTTGATCCACCAAATACATTTACATTTTGTATAGGTTTACCTGCGCCGTCGAATAAAGCTGGTTTGTTTTTTGTTTTAAATTTAAAAACATAGTCACCAGTTTCTTTACCGTCTGCATCTTTTTCTTTTGCATACGGCATTTTACCTTTTTGTTTTGGATAATGTTTTGCAAAATGGTCTTTTAAAACAGATGCAATGCCTTTAGCTTCGTCTGATGATAGTATTAAGTCTGTTTTATATACGCCGTCTGGATTAAACTTTGTATCTGCTTTAGTTAACCACGGAAACTTTGCTGTTCCTAATGGTGTAATGAATTTATGATATATGTCTTTTGCCATAATCTCCTCTGTTAGTTAGTTAAAGAATTCATAACGTGTACCTATTGATGCACTAGTGTATTGATTAAGAGAAAAAATAGTCTGCATTAATAACATCATTAATATCAAGATTACCTTTTTGTGGAAGCTCGGGTATTTTATGATGCAGTTTTTCAGGTATTAAAGGAAGTATACTTTCCAAAAATTCTTCAAGTGGATCTACTTGTGAATACAAATCTCTAAAAGCTTCACGCAAACATATATTCATTTGCTCTTGATCTGCCGCGTGTGTGCCAAACGAATCGTGAACCATTGCAAAACTCTTTATATCGTGCTGCTTGCAATAATGTATAGTCATAAACAAACAAGTCGCATCAAGCGCATGCACGAAATTTGGAGATATTCCGTTTGCTTGTCTGCGTTTATCAATGCGACTTGTTGTCGACCTAATTCTTATTCGACCCATCATTTTAGTTCGAAGTACTGTTTCAGCTTGTGAGTAGTATGCTTGTCTTACTGGAAAACCAAGTGGAGTAGTCCAAAACACAGGAGTCTTTTGATCTGACAATAAACGAGCTACTTTTTGTAACCACGCCATTGCTTCAGGTGCTTTAACAACTACTTGTCCAATTGATTCCCATATTTTACTTGCTAAATAAATTGATGCTGCTTGTCTGTTTTCAAAATTCATATCTTCGCCTGCATCAATGCGTTTTTGTATGTACTCATCTACAAATTCTGTTGCTGAATATCTTGTTGATCCATAAGGTAAAGTCATCACTGAACGCTTGCAAGCGCCGCGATCTATGCCTATAGTTAGCCATTCATTAGCTAAAAATCTGCTCTTCTCGTGCTCCTCTGCAATACTTTTTTTATCAATTTCTAATTTTTTTATTACAACAGCCAATACTTCGCTGTAAATGTCTTGTGGCGTACTTGAGTTTGTTAAGTTAACAGCTTTGCCTCCAACTTCATCTCTAAGCATTGCGCTAAAATGTTGAAGCCCATTGCAGCTGCCGTCTGATGCAACAGGTAAATGTGAAATAAAGTTTTTACCTTCTCGAATATATCCTGCCCACTCCATACATGCTGCTAAAAACGACCACGGATTATCTGCAGTTTCCCACCAACGTTCAGCAAACGGCTCTTTACTACATGCAACAATTTTATTTGAGTTATCTATTGTCCATTGTTCTCGCTCATGCAATGGAAGTTTATCTTCACCATAGCAATTAGCTACATGTATTGCTAAATACTTTGGACCAGTTTCACCTAAAGGTTTACCTTCGTTAAATTCAAGTAGTGCTTTAGCGTAGTCTGTACCTTGTGGATTTAGATATGGTACAACTGCATAAGCTCGGTTTCTAAAGTCTGTTGTATGCGGATAATAAATTGTTTGTCCAACAAACTTTTCTGCAAGATACAATGTTTTAGCAGTTGCAAGTTTTTTTGATTTAGTTCTTTCATTTGCTGTATGTACTGCTACAGCTTGACCTTTCCATTTTTTTAAAGACTCTTTATTTGTTGCAATGTCGTGTGGTTTTTGTGGTAAATCTAAAAGATTATTATTAATAAGTTTGCCTCGACTTCTATCGCCTTCATTAAAACAAGTTTTTAACACAAGCATTATTTGTTTGTTTACTCGCCAAGCTGTATCTTGCATTGCATTTACACCTTCGTAAACAACAGGCATATCGTATTTAGTAAGCTCTTCTAAATAATTTAAATGAGAAGTTATTTTGTGGCCTTTTACAAAATATAAATTTTTTAAAACTCGGTAACCGCCATTATAAGGATTTGTCCATGCACTTGGTTTTACTAACATAGGAAATAATTCAGGATCAAGAAACTCATTAAACTTTTTCGAGTTGCTTATCCATTCCATTGTTTTTTCTGTAGCTATAAGTGTATTGTAAGTTTTACCTCTTTGATTCTTTTTTGATATTGCAACAAGTCCTGTTTCTTTAATAAATATTTCGATTAAAGCTTCGCCAACATGCAGCTTACTTCTTGTGTCCCATAAATTCCAAATTGTACCAATTTTCTGTTGTACTTGTGACATCTTTAATTTTTTGTAACCGTAGTGTACTGAGCGAGATTCTATGTCTTTAATTACTTTATCTACTAAGTAAGGATTATCTTTGTGACATACACTAAATCGTAGCTCGTCTTCTATTTTGCCACCTAATGCTATTGCCGTAGCCGTAAATTTTCTATTAGTTGTAGTTATAGCATCTATAATAAATCTTGTTGTGATGATAGCAGCAATTTTAGGCTCAATCTGAGACAAAAGTTGATGTGACAATGGTACAGGACCAGAATGTACTTCATTGATCTTATTTACAAGGCCTGCTGCAAATAGCTCAATTGCAGCTGATGTCATTCTTTTGCCGTGTTTAGTAAGACTTTCAGACTGTTTTTCGGCGTGCTTTATGTCTCTGTCTCTAGTTCTTTTGGCGCCATTTAATCGCGATTGTTCTTCCAGCTCGCGTTGCTGTTGTTCTAAGTTGTATGTAATCATAAGCATTGTCCCTCCAATGGACACAAGTTTTAGACACAATCTATTTCGTGTCGTTAATTAATACATTAGTGAATAGTCCGATGTTTTTAGTTAATTTAAATTTAAGGATATACCTATACATTAGTGCATAGAATATGTATCGGATTTTAAGTCTATTATTTGACATAATTTTGTGAGTTTTGCGTTACGTTTTAATTAGTATGATAGTTAAAAGACACAACGTCGGACACATTGGTGGCCTCAGCCGGACTCGAACCGGCACGGAGATAACTCCACAAGATTTTAAGTCTTGAATGTCTACCAGTTTCATCATGAGGCCACTGCGACGGGTTGTTCTAACACTTCTAAAGCACTTTGTAAATTCTCAGGTGCAAGATGTGCATATCGCAGTGTCATAGCTAAAGATTTGTGGCCTAACCACTCTTTCACAACAGTAATGCCTACGCCTCGTTGTACTAAACGGCTTGCGCAAGTATGTCGAAGTGTGTGCAATACAAATTCTTTATCGTTTTCTAAGCCCATTGAGCAACGCGCAAAATTCCACTGTTTGCGTATTTGTGAATAGCTTAAATTTTGAAAAGGAATTTGATGCTCTTTACCATAACGCTTGATAATTTCTAAAGAGCGCTGTGTTAATGGCACAGATCGAGATAAAACATTTTTAGTATTGTAATGTGATGACACATTGCCATGTAAATCTTTAATGTTAAAACGTTTAAGTTCAGATCGACGTAAACCAGTATCAATTAAAACCGTAACAAAATCTCGCATTAAATGAAATTGAGCATACGTTAAAAAATGCAATAAAGTTTTTTCTTCTTCAACTGTTAAATAACGAAGACGACTGTTACCTTCAACTAACCACTCAATTGTTGGCTTATACGTTATGTGTTTTCTTTTGTATGCGTATGACAACATTTTAGATAATGCAGCAAGCTTTCGATTAATGGTCGCATTTGAATTTCCACGATCTTGAAAAAATTCAATCATTTCATCTATACCATTTTCGTCAATAACACTCATTGCAGCTGCAGGTCCAAAAAAGTTTGTGACTTGTTTGCCATTACCTGATTGTCTTGAGTCACCTGTTTGCCAATACCTTTTATCCACTAATGCGAATATTGCACTAATGGATAATTCAGGCTTAGAAAAAAGGTCTGCATCGTGTAAAGCAGAATCAGGCTCTTTTCCATTTTTAAGTGCGTTAAGTATTATTTCTTTTGCTAACGCAATTTTGTTTTGATCTTTAATTGTCGTTCTAAATCTTGAGCCATTGTGTGTGACACTAACTTGCCACGAGTTTTTTCCTCTTTGTATACTCATAATTTACTTTCAAGATCTTTGTAGTAACTAAGTCCTCGGCGAGTTAGCTTAACAAGCTTGCGTCGGCGTTCCATTACATCTTCATAAGCTTCCAATAGGTTTGGACCTTTGGTTTTATACCTTGTTAATGATGATAGCAATGCAACATTGCGACTTACACTAGCTTGTGTAATTCCAATGCGCTCTGACAAGTCACTCATGGCAACTGGCTCAGGATCACTTTTTGCAATATGCAAAAAAATAATCATGGCTTGAGCGTGCATACCAGAATCAATAAATCTGAAATGCTCAATTGCTTGTATTAAATTGTCCGTCTTTTTCATTTCCCCTCCTAATTTTGTTCCCTTCGTTCTATATAGATTCTATACCATAGTAAATCTACTATTATTTCTTTTTTTCTTTTTTTAAATTGCATTTGCGAATATTTACTAAATTTTTCAATTGTAAATTGCCACTTTAATAATTTAAAATGTTTCATTTATTGTACCTCCTGTGTTGGTGAATCACAAATTTTGCATCTGTCGCCTTTTATGTGGCCATTTAAGCCGCGTCCGGGTCGATACAACATTTTGTTTTTACGTGTTTGCACTTTTTAGCCTCCTTTTAAAAAATTAGTTCGTTCTTTTTCTTGTTTATCCAAAAGTAAATTAAAGTCATTAATCACTTTCTGAATATCTGGTCGCACCCAACCTTTCGGTTTAATTGCGTCTTGATAATGTCGCTTGGTTTTTCCCGGCAATTTTGCCATGTTAGCTTGATGCACTACTTGCCACGCTCTTTCAAACGGTAAGTTAAAGTGCCAAGCTGTTCCCAGAGCTACATATACTATATCCACTAATGCATCTAATGCATCGTCAATTTTTTCAGTTTTTATGCTTTCTTTTAATTCGTCAAGTTCTTCTTGCAAAAAGTTAACTCTAAACTTAATCAGATCCTGCTGCGATGTCGGAATACAAGGTCTTTTTTGGCTTGGATAACCAAACTGCGTATAAAATTTGTCTATATCTTTAACAAGATCAACCATGATTTATCCACACATTTAATTCAGATTGAAGCTCACAGTTTTTATCTTTTAAATCTATTACTTCGTCGATAAGCTTATTTATTTCGTTTTGCAGCTGTTGATTTTTTTCTGTAATTGTCTGTTCAGTGTCATACTGTACCGTGTTGAAATTTAATCTCATGATGTTTCCTCCTTGATATTGCGTATGATAGTAAACGTTGTGTTTCGATTATCTAAACTTTGTAATATATCAACAACAACTTTTATTAATTTGTAGTTTGATGCATTGTCTTCGCAGCTGGCCACAATGTCTTTATTTAAAGACGTTTCGATTATTATGCTCATAAATCCTCCTTGATTAAGCATGTTGGTCGCACTGGTTACGCGATTTAAAATCTTGAAGTCTGGAGGTAACAGAAAGGATTTTAAGACCTCAAGACTTTTCGTAACCAGCGCGTTAAAATGTTATGGTATCAATAAGGTGTACCTATTAATACATTAGTGCATTAAACGAACCAGTAAAAGTCCAGAAAAAAACACCACACGGCCATAACAACGCCGAGCATTGTAACGAATAAGCCAATGCTCATATCGCTAAAATATCTACCTGTTTTCTTTGCAAATCGTTTCATATATTCTCCATTAAATTTTATTTTTAGGTCGTCCGGGTTTATTACCCGTTGGTACGTAAGTTGCAGCTTTACTACAAACAAAACTGCAATATTTCTTAGTCTTTTGCCACTTCGTGATTGCAAAAGTTTTGTTACAAGTTTGACAATCACGAGTTAGCATAAGGCTTTTAGTGGTTTAAATTTATTAAAGTTGATTTAACATCTTTAACAATTTTGTTTTTGATGATAGTTGGCAAAGCTTGCATTGCTTCAGATTTATTGTGAAGTTTTTGCATTTGCGTTTCAATTAAAGAGTCTAGCTCATCAGTACAAACATCAACTAGTGTTGACATTACTTTTCGTTGAATGATTAGTTTAGCTTCTTTAATTACTTCTTGTTGATATTGTTCGTTATTCATATGTAACCTCCATTACGATTGATTAATTAATTAAGTATACACTAATGTATAGGTTTTGTTAACAGTTTATTTACTTTATTATCCCACTTTACAGGACAAAAAGATCTATTCTGGCGCTTACAAAAGCCTTTAATTTGCTTTTCTAAGCTTTCTATCAACTGTTGTCTTGTAACAAAGTCTTCACTTGTTTGTTTAATTTCAACAATAACTTCTGCAAGCTCGTCGAAATGTTTTTTACTCATAGTCATTTGTCTTCCTCCTCATTTAAAAAATAGTGAACTGTTGTAATTCCAAATAGTAAACTCAAGCCTGTGTACCAGCTTGAATAACCAATGATAGTAAATACGTGAGCAAAGAATACTAAAAATATTATGCTCACATACTCAACCCAACTGTTTAGACTCATTTTCATATTATGCCTCCTGATATTAGATAAGGTTTTAAAAAGTACATTGACAAAGCCAGTGTTAGTAGCATCACAAAATACTTTGGCTGATCGAATAAATCGATAAAAGCAAAAAAACAATCAGCAATAGATATAATTATGTTTTTCATTTTTAAAAATCCTCCATAAATACAAAAGCAATTCTTGACGCTGAAATAAAAAAGAGTACTAAAGACGATATAAAAAAGCCTTGAGACATTAAGAGAATGCAAAGAAGCCAAAGCAAAACTTGGCTTATTGTTTCTGTGGTTGTTTTCATTTTTTTCCTTTCGTTTTGTTTAAGTCTCTATGTGCATATTTTGAGTAGCTTTCATCCACTACTCGCTCGTGCGTCCATAAATTATTTTTCTTGAGGGTGTTTCTTGGTAGTCCAAAATCTCCAATTTTTTTTATAAAGTTTTGGCGTTTTGTTCTGAGGTTTTTTTTGTAGGTTTTAAATTCTTGTGAATTTTGTTTTAATTTAAAAAAACCTTGTTTAATTAATTGATCGTAAACATCACTATAGAAAGTGAATTTAATTTGATTTTGATTATTAATTAAATATTTTGGGGTGTTAAATTTTTTCATTTTAAGTCCTCCGGATCTACAATTGGACTTGTTATATTAACAATTGGGTCATAAAGTGATTCAACAAACTCATAATCATGATAATCAGGCTCGTGTTCAGATATAACTCGAACATCACCAAGCTTGTCAATTTCATTGATAATGGCATCAGCTGAATCATAGTTGCCACCATAACGCGTAAAGCCGGTTATGAAGCCATTTTCTCTGAAGTAAAACCAGCAACCACCTTCAATGTCATTCGTCGAAACAAACATTGATTTGTTGTCAGCGTAAGTTGTATCAACTTCGATTAAGCCTTTGCATTCTGAAAGTAATTGTGTAATTGAAATCATACTTCTATTCCACGTATTACCAAATTTTATTCTATAACATGTGCTCATGACATATCCTCCTCAGTAGTTCCACACATTTGCTGATAAGCTTCGTTGTGCTCGTCGATTGTATCAGCGTTATATTTTGATGATAGTTGTTCGCGAATGCACTCAATACTATTGCCAATTCCGTAACGCGTTATGTGATCGAAATAATAGTTATTTTCGTTATCAATTGATGCATACTCATTACAACAATGGCATCTGATTTGATAACTAATTGGATCACCAAGATCGTCAGATTCAGTTATGGCGAGCCTCAGATACTTTTGCTCAAAGTTTATTTCGTTAGGCTTCACAAATTGATTAATGTTTAAAGCTTTTGTTAAGATATATCCTGTGCTCATGATTTCACCTCCATTTTTGATTCACGTTTTTTGTTATTATCAAGAGTCTTTTGACAAAACTCTTGGCCAATTGTTTTCATGATTGTTTTGATGTGCTTGTATTCAGCATTGCGAGCTTCAACTTCCCAAGGCAAAGCTAAGTACTTTTTGTATTGCTTTAAAGCACTTGAGTCTTTGATGCACTTGCCTTTCCAAGACTTGTGATTTGCCTTGGGTGAAAGCTTTAAATCACCTTTTTCGTATTGTAATGCGTGTTGGCACTCGTGAATGATAGTTGAAACAATACTCTGGATATTGCGAGATCGAATATCAATTGCAACTTCTTTACGATGATTCCAATACACTCCGGCATAAGATCTGATATTGCGAATAAAAAGCTTTTGTTTAGTTTTAAGCTTTAACAACTTATAAGTTGCATCATACGCATCAACGAATATTTGTGCGTTGGCGCTATAGTATTCGCGCAATCTTTTATCGTCTTTATTAACAGAACCAGTGACCCAAAGATCAGATCGATTGGCATTTATTTTTTCATATTTTGGCATAATAACCTCCATTATTATTGCGTTGGTGCATTAGATTTTATGATAGTAATTGATACACTAATGCATAATATCAATTGTAATTCTTAGCTAATAAACTTTTTATATTGCTCTAAAGAATAAGACTCTAAATACTCATTATTAAATTTGCGACATTGTTGCATTTTAAGATTTAAAAGCTTTGCTTCTCTTACACTTAAACCACCATAGTCATTAAAATCATCGTCAAAATGAAATGCAATATTTTGATTAAACAAAAAATCTACAAAGCTTTTGATATCTTCGTCACAAACAATTGCATTTGCAATATTTGTTTTTAGTACTTCGATTTTCATAATAAACCCTTTCAAAAATTTATGTTTGTTTCGTATGATTTTTATCTCAAATTAATTATTAAAAGCAAACAAGTATTTTATGCACTAGTGTATTATTTTTAAAACGTGTGTTGTTTATGTCACACAAATTTAAAACTCTTTATATATCTATATACAATTTGATTTCAAAAAAAATAATGCATGCACACACACATAAACGAAAAAACATTTGATCGTGGTGTAAAGCTTTGTGTTATGAGATGTGATATCTCATGCAATTTGTTTATATGCTTAAAATTTCTTGTAAATATTGGTGATAGTGGTGACCACGTGGCCTTAAAATTTTGTATGGGGTGTTTTGCGTTGGTACTACATTGATAAGCCTCTTAGATTTTTTTATCAAAAACTGCTAGGAAACAATAAGTACTTCGCACGCATAGCCAATCATCTGTACACCTTTGAAGTACGTGAACGGAAGCTCGTACGTTATGTCACCTATGTCTTGAAAGTGTGCAATAAGCTTATCACAATTCATTTTGCTACCGTCAATGTTAAACTTAAGGTTGCCAACAGTAGTAAATATAGTCAATACAAAGTCACTCATAGCTGCTCTTTGATCCACGTAATAAACAATGGATTGTCAACGAGAATACTAGTCAAACCATTAGCCATTGAGTTTACTATAAGCTCCTCCTGCTCATCGTTTAACTTAAGTCCCTGATGGTACACAACGCCATGTAGTGCTTCGTGGAGTAGTGTGTTTACTAGTTGTGCTCCAGACTCACGCGCATCTATGCCGATCTTTTTGTCTTTAGCAAAGAATTCACCGCTGGCTTCATTTGATGTAGCATTAGTAGCAGTCCACCAGTCAATATCATACGACTCGTAGCCAATCTTAAGTTTCTTTAGTTTCATGAGTTCCTTTGTGTTAAGTGTCCACTAGAGGAGGACTAGTGGACCTTATGAATATCTATGTTTAAATCCGGGACACCAATACGTGTACCTATTTTTAGGCCATGTTAACCTATGGCTAACACTTAAAGTGTCAATCCTCGTGCATCTCTGTGCATCAATTAATCCAGTTTCGTTGCCTAGTTGGTCTTCCTATAGCAGTTTCCATAAATCTATCTAATTCTTGCTGCAACATGGATTCTTTGTGTTCTTTGTTAGCTCTATTAAGATCAACGTCCATAACTGACGTCCAATAGTTTACAGCCATTGCTAAACAGTCGAGTAAGTCGTCGTGTCGCAATGAGCCTTTATCTCGAGTCAATCTGCTCATTTGAAAAAACAAACGGTGATCTTGGTCATGCTTATTGTAATCTTCGCGTATTAACGCATCATCTACTACGAGGCGATGCTGATTCATTACTGGCTCAAGCGTATCTACAATACGTTTTTCTTTCTGCGTATTGTGTCGTACTTCTTCAATTGAGCACGGGTGAATATCGTGTAGTATTGGTTGCAAGATTTGTAAGAACATTCCGTCACCAAAGTTACTCTCAACAACAATCTTATTAACCTTTTGTCGTTTAGCAGCAAAGCAAATGTCTTTTAGTGTATCTTCAGAGTAACCTCCGTCGAGTGCGCCGAATTCCGTTAAGTACAGTAAACCGTGCAACATCTTTACGATGCAATATGCAGTCTTGTCGGCGCCTCGTCCAGACGGGTCAATAGACATTACGCTTCCTTCCCACTCTTTAAAGTCTGTAGCTACATGAAGTGGTGAGGTGTAGTAATCGCCTTTTAGTCCAACGTTTGGAATCTCTGGGTCAAGTGCTTTAATTTGATCTGCACCTGATGCCCATAATACTTTTACTGGTCCTTCAGACCATGATTTGCAACCTGATAATACTATAAGATCGTTAAGCTTTAATGGATAACGATCCATATCAGCTAGCGTTGTATCAAGCATAAACTGTAAAGCAAAACCTGATCGGCCATAAGAAGCTTCTCGTTCTAGTAAGTCTACTTCATCAAAACGATTTGGATCTGTAGGCTCTTTAACTTTGTTTGATTTTGCAATAAGTGGTGATAACTTGTGACCATAGTTTACTCGTTGTTTTTCGTTTGGGTGACGAGCAGGCCAGATGCGTGTTTTAAAGCCACGTTCTTCTAAACTATTATATAAACTAAATTCTGTTTGTGGTGTTCCTAAGAATACAATGCGTCCAACTTCTGGTTTAATAATCGCATCAAACTCTTTAATTGTTTCACTAAGACGATCGCGCATTAATTGTGTCTGTGAGTTATTAGCAGACTCAACGTCATCAGCAACAATAAGATCAGCACGTGATCCTGTAAGCTGTGATGTAACACCTAATGATTTAACTGAAGGCGCATGTGATGCTAATGCAGGACCAACATCAAACGAAATTTTAGACGATCTTTGATTTGGACCGGGTTGTAGGTGTTCTAATATTTCCATTTCGCCAATAAGTCTTTGCGTAAATGTACTAAAGTCATCTGATCTACTTTTAGATGCAGAGACCACAAGTATATTTTTTTGTGGATCTAATAATAATTGGTGGCAAACAAAAGCCGAAGTAATCCATGATTTTCCTACGCCTCGAAAAGCTTCAATAACTAGACGCTTTGGTCCGTCTTGTAAGAAGTTTGCAATGTCATATTGTATTTCAGTTGGATCTGGTAAATTTAAGTGTTTCCAACATAAAAATAAAAAATTTTTAAAATCTTTAAGTCTAGGATCCATTAATGTTTTGCGCGGTTAGAGCTGCGGCTTACAACTTTTAAATTCTTTTTGTTATTGTTTCTTGGGTTACCGTCTTTGTGATCTATATCTTTACCGTCGCCTTTGCGTACTTTACCTGATCTTGTAAGCTGCCTTCTTACTTTGTTTCTACTTGCTCTATCTTTTTTGGCTGCAGTACTTGCGTGAAACTTTCTATATTCTGCTTTGTAATCTCTAGCCATTTTTTGTACCTACTTCATCAAACGGTAATTCTTCAATAATATTTTTAGGAGCTTCTTGTGTTTCAATTCCGTATTGTTTTGCTATATCTAAACAAACTTTTAATTCTGTTGCAGTTAACTCAGCGCCACTAGTAAGCTTTGCGTGTGCTTGCTCAATTAGTAATGTTGTAATTTGATTTGCTTTTTGTTTAACTTCGACCATTAAGCCACTCCTGTACATTAAACCCCGGACAATCTTTTGTAGAAATTTCGTTATGTCCTATAACTTTAATTCCTAAATATGTGTTTTCAATTTGTTCTACTAAACGATCTAAACTTTCAAATTGTTCTTTAGTAAAATTGTTTTCTGAAACTGTAATGTCGTCTTCAGTTACTCCACCAGCTAAACAAATACCTAATGACTTACTGTTGTAACCGTAAGCATGTGCACCAGTTTCAGATTCTAAACGGCCGTTTTCAATGTTACCATTTCTTTTAATAAAATAATGGTAACCAATTTTATCAAAGCCTTTTTCTTTGTGCCAACGATCTATATCTTCAGCACTAATGTCTTGTGAAGGTCTTGTTGCTGCACAGTGCACTACTAAATATTGATGATCCATTATTTTTTTCCTATAAATTTTGATGCACCTTTAATTCCAAACGACGCACTAACAATTACGCCTAATGTGTATTTGTACCAGTCAGGTGTCATAGCAAGAGCTGCAAACCCGCGTTCAACGTATTCCACAGTAAAAGGAAGAAAGCACAAGAGTAGAGGAATGCTAAACAGAATAGTAAGATATTCGTCTTTCCAACTTTCTTTGCTTCCTTTAATAGCTTCCACATCCCAGTCAATTTCTCCTTTAATTTGTTGTTGTATTACTTGTGTCTCGGCTTCAATTTTAACCAATTTTTGTTTTGCTTTTGCTTTTTTAGTTTCAACTATGCCGCCAACAATATCTGTTGCTAATCCTAAAAATGGTTTTAATAATCCAAGCATGTTATTCCTTTATAATTTTGTCGCAGTGTTTTACCCCTGTTTGATCTACAGTCATTTTGCACTTTTCTAAACTGCAAGTATACTGCACTTGGTTTCCTGAGTTTCTTTCAGCTGTTCTTTTAGCTGCCAAACATGTACTTAAATTGTCTTGGTGGTACCAACCTTCTATATTTTTGTTGCCTCCGTCAAAAACATACAAACTAAGTATAATAACGGTTTCAATTACTCCCATTTTGTTTGTCCTCTAAACTAATTAAGCGCTCTTCGTGAAACTGAATAGTCATATCGTTTTTTTGAATCATAGGAATTTCTTCTTCCATTTGTTCTTTTAATTTATCTTGATTTTTTGAAATAAATTCGACTAACATAAACAATTCTTGAATTTGTGGGCTTACCATATCGCCTTTTGGCACGCCTTCTATAAATTCATTAGCAGCTTCTAAATCTTTTGTAATAAGTTGTAATTCTGTTTCAATTTTATTTAGTCTTTCAATAACTCCAAAACCAAACCATGATCCAACAACGCATACTGAAATAATTCCCAGCATATTTTTAATTGGCATTGAAACACTAGTGTCTTCAGATAGTTTCATTTAGCCGACCATAAAACTTTTTACTGCTATTACTAATTGTGCAAATAGCATAAAGCCCACAGACCATAATACGCGATTAATGGTTTCAATTGATTTTTGAATGTGTGCTAAATGATTAGTTTCTATAGTACGAATAGAATTTTCAATAAGTTTAATATTTCCATTTATTTTTTCTATTTCAACATTTAATTCGTTTACGTCTTTCATTAGAAAATGATTACAAAAGCAACTAGTGCTATTGCCGCCCAATATAGTGGTATGTTAATCATCGCAATGTCGTAAATCTTTTTTAATATTTTCATATCCATTTTATTTTTCCTTTTTAAGTTGTTTGTAATGTGTATGTAATTTAGTCCAAAAGGGTTGTACACTTATCCAGTAGACTGAAGGTGTCACATTTAATAATTTTTTTACATTTGTTGTTGGTAAATCATAAAGTTCTTCAAAGTCTACCGCCATTAACCATTTAGCCTTTTTACCTTTTTTGTAGCCTTCTTTAACTAGCCGAATATAAACTAGTATTGGTGAATACTTTATTTTTTTCCAAATAGTATTTTGTGGCATTTTCTTTTTTCCAAAAGTATTTCTTAATGCCATAAACAAAGATGAAAACAAAATAGCAAAGTATGACCAACGCCACTCTTTAGCTAAATTAAAAGATAACACCATAACTTCACCAACAGGAGAGGTATCATAATCATTTAAAAAATGTATGACATCATGTTGAAATGTTGTGTGTTCAAAAAACTTAGCATCCAATTTATTTTTTGGAATCATAGTTTCTAAGCTAACTTTAAATAAATCTAAGTTATCTTCTTCAAACCATTTTTGTAAATCATAACCAAAAGTATTTTCTTTAAAAGTATTTGCTTTAAGATTTTCTAAGTATGATTTTCCTGTATAAACTTTGTACGCAACTGGGTATTGTTGCCAGTTCATTTGTATTTTTTTACTTTTTGTTTTATCTAACTCATGGATAAACCCAAAAACCTCTTTTAAATCAGGGTTAGTGTCGTTAGAGCCTTTGTAATATTTGTAAGTTAATTTTAAAAATTTTATTAACGACATATAACAATAGCTTTACAAATTTTATCACTAATGTTTTTTATGCTATACTCATTGTCCTTAGTTAATTTTTTAATATCATATTGATTAAATGTATGTGTATTATCTTCAATTGTAACTTCACAAGTATCGCAAGTTAATAGATATGTTATAGCATCTTCTTTGGTATAAGTTACCGTTTCATTAGGTGGTATATCTATGTTTTTTATTTTCCACCCATATTCTTTTGTAATAGTGCATAAAACAACTGTATCTGCTTCTATACTTTCTATTTTAGCAACACTTGAAGCAAGTTCATATTCAAAACTTCTATTTGACCATTCAGCAACATCACCATTATAAACTCCGACATAGCTATAACTGTTGTCTGCAACTGTATGTACTACACTATCTTCTTCTGAATATAGTTTGTTAATTTCTAAAATCTTATCTACATCTTGTTGGCTAATATTTTCATCATTTTGCCACTCATAAGAAACTTTAATTTTGCCATTAAGTAAAATATAATTGTTTAAATTTTTTTGTATTTTGTAATTATCTAAATAAGTAAGTTTATTAAAATGTGGTTGCTCATCTAATTTATGACGCATTACTAAATCACCAACATTTCCTTTTAAAAAAGATAATTGAAAATTGTCATCAACATTAAGGTATTTAAAACCTTTCATTGTAAATTTCATTTATATTTCTTCCGTTGCTGTTGGGGGTAAATGTGAATAAGGTAATAAAGGGTTATCAGTATTTGTATCAGTCATGTTGGTTTCCTTATGTAAATAATTTTAAAGTAACAGTTCCGCTAGTAGGTAAATTATTAGTACCTGATACTTGCCATTCTGTTTTATTATTACCACTATCGTAAGTACCAGTTTGTCCTGAATTAAAAGTTATATAAGTGGTGTTTCCGTTAGAGCTTCTTATTGTGTTGTAACCAGTTAAATTTGGTAAATCGCTACTTGCATGATTACCAATTAATCCAAATTTACCAAGACCAGAAAGTATACTATCTTGTGTAGTTTGACATTGATACACAGTAAATCTAGTTCCGTTCCCACTAGCTATAGGAAAATTATTATCTGATGCAATGCTACCAAAAGACTGTAAATTACCACTTGCATCATTAGCAAAACCAGCCCCTTGATGTGTCGGATTATTCTTTGCACCTGACGGTGTAAAAGAAGATGCATTAATATCAAAAGTATCAGTTTGAGAACTAGCACCATACCATTCATTAAATGCCATAGTAGCACCACTACTTTTACTAATAAGTCCTCTAATATCTGAATCATTTAAAGATACTGTTGAGCCACTACTTCCACCTACTTCAACATGCATTTGGTTTAGTGAAATAGCTCCGCTACTAGGTAGAGCCATTATTTACACTCACATTCTTTTTTGCATTTTAAGTCTGCAACTTCAGCTTTTAATTCTTTGATTGCTTCAATGAGATAACCAACAGTATTACCATAAGCAACTGACTTGTATTCTCCGTCTTGTACTAACTCAGGAGCTACTTGTTCCATTTCTTGTGCGATTACACCACTATTAGCTACACCGTCTTTAGTAAATGTAACACCTCGCATTTGTGATACTTTGTCTAACGCATTGTCGATTGTTTTAATGTTATCTTTTAATCTTTCATCTGAGTACGCTGTGACGTTGCCCAAAGATACAATGCTATTATTAACTTGTAAACTTCCTGAAACAGTAGCATCAGCAGCAAAAGTTGCATTACCATTATCAGCCGAATGAAAAGTAAGAAAAGTTTTTGTAGTACCACCGTCATTACCTCTAATTATTATATTACCGTCTGATACTGCGGATTGAATATAAAAATTATTTCCACTAGAAGTGAATCTGCCTATTTCAGTACCACCAACTTTATGAACAATTCCATCACCAACGACATTACCTGAAGATGTAGTTGTACCTGTTACACTTACACCACTTGAAGTTGTTTCGAATTTTTTTGATCCATCATGGTATAAATTAACGGCTCCATCTAAATTAAAATCAGCATAACTTTCCGCACCAGTTAAACTACGTAAAAGAATTTGGTTATCACCTTCTATAATTAAATTACCTACA
>PDMX01000884.1_pt1 | contig 17460 bp, 27 predicted proteins | sample 1515501 | NCBI WGS metagenome assembly PDMX01 (sample SAMN07343022, study PRJNA328102) | Marine metagenome, whole genome shotgun sequencing project. | biome: marine; feature: bay; material: water; isolation source: viruses from water sample < 0.22 micron filtered, nuclease treated ...
ATAAGTCAACAAGAAAATTCATTTAATTACGAAAAAGTTTACGTCTATCATATTCTTCTTTAGTTTTTATTAGAAGATCTATGTGGTTGTCTCTGTGTTCTTTGAAGACGAGCGGTTCGCTATCATCAACATCCATAATAATAACTGTATTAACAATAGGCATACCAGTGCGTTCTTCAAACATAACAGCGTATCCAGCCATCTGTGCAAAGTAGTTTTGGATTTGGTCTTTTGTTTTAACTCGCTTGGACGTCTTGAAATCGACGATGGATGGAACACCATCAAACTCCGCTACACAGTCAACGCGGCCAGCAAGCCCAAGATGGCGGCTGAACAAAGGAGTCTCGAGCCCCATGATTCTGCCGATTGAGGAATCAAGGATGGGCCGAAGGTTTTCCAGGCTTTGCCGTATATGAGGTAAATAATCGCTAGTACTTTCATTTCTTAAATACTTCTCTATAATTTCGTGTACTAAAGTTCCGCGGCCAGAAGCTCTTCTACTGACCTTGTTAGCTTCGTCTTCTCCAACTCTAGCACGCCAAGCTGCAATTGCTTCTTCACTTAATATACTAAGTACTGTGGTAATGCTGGGATAGCGATTACCATCAGGATCGATGTATGTTCTGCCAGAGGGTTGTGTGTCTGCAACCAAGTCATCATATCCAATATCAATACTTTCATGAATAAACTTTCCCAATTACTATTCCCATCCTAGTTGTCTATCAATTTCTTCATAGTCAAATATAAGACCATTACGGCCGCCACCTAATAGACATGCCCAACCATCTTTGTGGAATTCTAAGAAGCTGTATGTACCTTTTTCTTGGTTATACACAACTAAAAAGAATGCGGGAAACGTTTTTGTTTCTCCGTCAAAGGTATTGCCAACTGACCCTACAAGAGGGACAAGTTCATTACGTTTACTGTTTTCGATTAGTTGATCTTTGTCCATACACAGTACTGGCTTATTTCTAAAAGATGGCGGTTCATTTTCTGATGGGCCTCCATCTACCTGACTGTAAACTGATGACGGTAATACAGATAATAATAATACAATTAAAAACTTTTTCATAGTTTGATTCCTAACATTTCTTTAGCCATGATATAGTCGCGTACAAAATCAGATCTTACGATGTCATCCCAGTTAAAGGTAATGACAGAGAAGTTCTTTAGATGCTCAACTACTCTCATGAACTTGATTACACCATCTTTTTCGGATTCGTTGGTGAAATCTGATTGATGATAATCGCCACAGAAAATTATTCTACAATTATTGCCAATACGCGTAATTACAGAATCTAACTCGTGGAAACTTAAATTTTGACATTCATCAACAATCACAATAGAATTGTCAATGGTCATTCCACGAATGTAAGATGTGGTCAAAAACTTGACCATATGATTTTGCACTAGACGCTTATATGGCTGGTCACCCCCTATTAGTTCCACAGCAATGTTCTTATACGGCGTTTCAAACACTTCTTGTTTTTCTTCGAGAGATCCGGGTAGATACCCCATATCTCTGGTAGGCACAACAGATCGAAAGATAGTGATACTATCATACGGAGACTGTTTTTCAAGTACTGCTTCAAGGCCAAGATACATTGCAATAAAGGTCTTACCTGTACCAGCAGATCCAACTAGTGCTAAATGATCTCCGTCATCCCATGCTTCGTATGCAACCTTTTGGTTTGCAGTGATAGGATCATATGTCTCAAGATCATCAATTTTAACTGTACTTCTCATATGTTTATAGTATTACCTTTACCAGCACCCTTTTTAATTCTACCTAAAGTTTCTTTCCACCCATCATCAGTTTTGGAGTTTAGATTTCCGACTCCAGACACAATTTTAGGAACCGATAATACCTTTACAATATCATCATCTTCTAGCATAGGAGCTAGTTCATGAAACGGGCAATTAACGTCCCATTCTTCTCCTGTTGATATTTTATGCAGCGTGTAAATCGGCATATTGAAACCACTCCGGTACTTGTCTCTTTGTCCACACCATCTTAAAACGGTGTTGTTTAGTTTGATAGAATGATTGATAGGCTTTTACTGGATCTTTCAAAGCCATACATTCTGGATAATCTTTCATAGCTAACTCAAATGGTGTTAGCTCTCCCTTAGGAATATTACGTGGTGTAGATTCTAACCCCCATAGCAGAGGCATTTCATTCTTGTGTGTTTTTCCATATCTATATGTATATTCGTTACAAAGTGCTTTTGTGTGTTCCCAGAGCCAACGGTAGTTGGCTGATGATCTACGTAGCCATACATTACATGGATGATTGAAGTGTACAGCACGCATATACAATAGTTCTGCTTCTAGGTCGTCAGATCCTTCGTATAGGTCATAATACTTGACGATACGCTTACCTGATATGGAAGGTCGTTTAGTTAACTTGCCATCTAACATTCTATGACATGTTGACATCATTTGCATGGATTCTAGGATCATCTTTACAACATGACGATCACATTGTAGCTGTGCTGCTAATACTGGGTCTTGATCTAATACAAATATATTCATAACAAACCTCTCAATAGGGATACTATTCCCGCTTTACTGATAATATATTATACACCAAAAAGCGAGAATAGTAAACCGTTATTTTACTCCTATGTGGTAATAGTTCGAGTGAACGACGTCGACTGGATATCTTGGATTCTTTGATTGAGGAAATTGAGCTTATTGATTATAAGGGACTGTCTATTCATATCGCCTCTCTTTTCTAATTTCTGAGCATAAATTTCTAGTTCAGCAGAATCCTGCTTAAGTCTTTCCAGTTGATTTAATACCATTGGAATATTCTCCGTTAGGGTTGAATTTACCAATTAGTCTTTAAGCAGACCTGGGAATGCCTCCTCTACGATCGGCCTAGTAAGACCTTTTGGCTTCTTTTTATTCACCATAGCAATAACGAGCTTCGCATCTTCTGGATGGACGCTCTCGATCAAACCGATAAAAATACTTTCACGTTTAACAGGTGTCATACTATCGCCTGCTCCACCTTTTACAAAGTATTTGAAATTAACATTTTGTTTAGTTAGATGTGATGGGTGATTGTGACCTTGACTGGGATTGTATGGGGGTTCACCTGGGGGTAGGTTCCACTTAACAGTACTATCCATTGTCCCACGGATAACATCTTTCAAAGCCCACGAATCATTCTTCTTGAGGATATTAACTTTTTCATTCTTTAGCTTAGTTTTATTCACTTCAGCTAGTATTTCATAAATCATTTTAGCCATTAAATAAACTCCTGTGCGCTTTCAATTAGCCTATTCATTCTTTTTGCAACAAGGTAGGGAAACACTTTACCACTATTAGACCGAGGATCCTGTGCTTCATAGTTATTTATAATATTACTTTTTAGGTCCTGTGGTGTCTTAGTAAGATCAATTAGGGTTTCATTACGTTGATAGTTACGGTACCAAGATGCAGCATACAACAATTCACCCTCAGCTAAATCTTCTATAATAGCTTCTTTCTTCTTCTTAGATAGAGGGGTCTGTCTTTGACCTTCTACAAAAGTATCATCAGCTGATAGAACATTGGGAACCCCATCACCTGTGTCACCACCAAGAATCTTAAGCTGTAAATTTAATCTGGGATTATCATCTACTACAAACTTCTTTAGAAGAGGAGAAAATTGTTTTACATTATCATATTTCTGTAGCTGCTTAAAGTCACCATCAGAAGAGACAATCATTACTTTTTCATGTTGACCGAACTCCTGTGTCTGTTCTACTAGAGTAGCAACAATGTCATCAGCTTCACAACCATCTTCGTGGATTACTTTATATGGGAAATTCTCTTTGATCTCGTCTTTGATAGCATGTAGGATACGAAATGCTTCTTGCCAATCAAAGTCAGAATCTTTGCGACCATTGCGACGATTAGCTTTGTATTGAGGAAAGTAACCGCGACGCCAATTATTAGCTCCGTCACACGCTAGAACCATATCTCCGTATTCACTCTTGAATTTAGCATTGTACATACGAAGGGAATTCAAAGTCATATGACGAATCATATCTTCATCTAAAACTTTATTTACAATGATAGTGGCTAGACAAATACCACTGTAGTCGACAATAATCATAACAACCTCTTTTTCAATTGATTACATATATTATAGCACAGAATGCATTAAAAGTCTACTATTTTTTTATATGACGGGAATGTATTTTACAGCCGATAAATTCATTATAGTACTCATCAGAAAGTAAGACATCATACTGAAACTGTAGCTTAGCTTCGTAGTATGACATCTCTCCTTTTGTTTTGCATAAATGTAGGATTTCTCTTTTAAAAGCCTCTACGCCTCTTGATTCAACGAGGTAAGTAACTTTTTCAGACGATCCGAAATAGGTTCGCCAATCAGATTCTGTACGCGTACGTACTCTTCTCTTACGCTTCTTAGTGACCGGTAGGACCTTTGGTTTCCAGAAATTCTTTTTTCCAATATATTTTTTGTTGGTGTCGAGCTCTGTAATGAGATAGACAAACCCCTGATATTCATCTGGTGTTGTGTCAAATTGTTCATTGTTATAATACCACATATAGTATGTATATCAGTGTGTTTCCGTAATATCTTCTGCGTCAGCTCGACGACCACACATAGGACAGAATTCTGGTGGTTCCCGATCTTCAACCAGTACAATCGTCGTTGATTCGCACTCTTCGCACTCTATTCGAAATTCGTTCTGCACTTTGATCCCTTATCTCTATTTTCCTTGTGTCGTCCGTATAAAACCATTCGGTTATCTCATCTCGAGTACGTCCACACCCTTGACATATAAAACTAATATCGTAGGTGCAGACGCTTATACAAGGCGAAGCAATTTTAGAAATCAATTTCACAAGCACCACCTGCACAAGCAGCTGCACCTAGTGTATCAACATCTGTATATTTCTTTTCTGTTAGATCGTCTATCCAATCAATAGGACTGAGGTTAGTCTGAATCTTGTTCCACTTATGAAGAAGATATGAGTCCTTTAGACAATATTCAGCTTTCTTAATATCACCCTTTAGATAGTTTTCAGCAAAGTTGTTAAAACGACGAACCCAATCTTGTCTTGCTGCATTCTCTGATGATTCAAGAGTAATATCTAATCCAAATCCTTGAGCAGTAGTGCAAGCATCCCACAAATTAGGAAAGACTTTGAGAGCATCAACTACTAGACCAGACGCAAAGATTGAAGCAGCATCATACTTTTTAACCATTTCTTTTGCGCTAATAACAGCAGTGTTAGGAGCTTGGTTAAAGTCTTTATCCCCCATCATAGACAAGAATGAAATCCCGGCAAATGAATGACGGTTCTCAAAGACATACTTCTCAACTTCGTCCCAATCATCAACAAGAATGGTATTTGATACGTTATGTCTGATACCTTTATCAGCACAGAGATCTTCATTAGTACCAGCATTAACCCAATGTTTTTGAGCCTTCTTCACTAGCTCTAAATGCTTGACTCCAATTAGATCATCTTTGTATATGGATCCTTTATTAGGAATAATAGGAAAAGAAACAACCACGTCGGTGCCACCAGCAGACCACACTGACTCTTCAACCATGTATGGATTAGACTTGATAATAGCTTGTGTAATTTCAGACTCTTTGTTAAGTTGTACATTTCTAATGTACATACCAGAATGTTCTGCATGAATACCAGAAGCTGTCTGTAGTAATACAGAAGCATTACCACTTGGTTTAACACAGGTAGTACGAGCGGCTGGGTTGATTCCAATAATCTTAGCTATTTCTTTATTGGTTTCTTTAACAATCTTAGCACCCTTTTCAAGGATCTTTTCATTAAAAAGGATATCAGGATTATTCATCCAACCAGTAATAGACACTCCAAGTAATGCTTCACGATCAAAGATTTTCTTTGAGGTTTCTGACAGGAACTTGAAGTCGGTGTACCCAGCTTGTAGGGTACCGAGGATAGACGCTGCACGACATGCCTTATAGAAGTCTTCCTCGGTATTGCACATGCCTCCGTTGATCTCTGTGAGATTACAACCTTGCCAACCAGACTTTTTATTAATCTGTGGGAACATACCAATCTCAACACATGGGTTGGTTGTATGTTCAGTTGATTCAACGAAGACAAATCCTGGCTCACCAAACTGCTTGACAGATTCCATGATCTTACCAAACTGTTCAGGTGAAGTTTTATCTCTAACGATAACTGCGGAATTATTGGAACGACCTCTCTGTGGGTTATCAGTAAACCAATTACCAGTCTTAGCTGTCATCATTTCTTCATCGTCTGGCGAGAAGAGACAAATAGTAGCTGAGCGACGAACACCACCAGACAAGACAGCATCAGCTGCATGCATAGCAATATCGTACACATTAATTGGTTTAATTGCCACAGGATCTTTCGAATCCAGTACAATACCTTGAAGTAAGTATTCAACCCTATCCAAAGAACGACGAAGTCCTTCTGGACCAGGTGCCTTAAATCCACCAGAGATCTTTGCACCTTTGGGTCTGATTTGGCTTAGGTCAAAAAATACCCGCCGACCTTCATAGTCCGGATACTTTCCACCGCCAACAAAATAAGATGACATGAGGACATCAAGTGCCGAAGCCCAACCCTCAATAGTGTCTTCTACAATATAGCCCTTAGCTTGTTTAGTACGAGCTTGTAGTTTTGGCATTTTTTTAATGTGATGCTTCTGTACAGAGAATCCTGCACCAGCTCCACACAACAGAATATAGAATACCTCACCGAAGAACTCGGCTCGGTCTGCATATGATGATGTACAATTATACATTCGCATTTGGTGTTTCATTAATTGATCACCACCAAACTGCAAAGCGCGTTGGGCGCCTAATACACGTTGTTCTGAATAAGCCTGTTTAGCTTCATTTAAGTGTGGAGCTAATTCATTACTTTTATTATTATAATTTTTATCATGCATGTCGATAACACGATCGACTGCCTCATCCCAAGTTTCGTAGCGACCTTCGTCTTCAACATATCGTGAATACGCTTCATAGAACTTGGTTTCAGACAAAAATTTCCTAGTGTCAACGTGTGTTGATGCCATCTGAATACCTCATATAAATTTGATTTTTGATTTTTGATTATTGTAGTATTATATATCAAATTGCAGATTTAATCAACAGGCAAATGATAGGTATAACACAGAAAAAATATTTTTATTTTTTTTTATTTACTTTGCTGATCTTCAACAACTTCTTTATATTTTTTCCATTTGAGAATTTCAGCAATAACGTCATCATATCGTTCAAGAATCTCAGCAGAAGATCCTACGTTGAGACGATCTCTACTTTTCTCTACTGGGTGTTCATTATATAAAGACGCCAGTTTTCTTTCTGATTGTTGAATCTTTTGGTGAGCGTACTGTGCTAAATTGTTAAGTACAACTTCTTTAACTTGTTTTCCGCGGCTGGTGAGCATCATAGTCCTCGTTTGTTAATATAATATTTACTTGCGTCTTGCTTTATCAATCGCTCTGGATCCAAACCAGAAAGATATAATTGCTGCAAAAATTGCTTTTGTGTCGTCATCCCAGAGTAGCTGAATTGCTTCGTTAAACTCTGTACCTTTATCTATGGCATCCATTAAAAGGGTAATTTCAATAGTAGCAAATAATCCAAAGAATGCATAAGTGATAACGGGTCTAACTGACTTTTGTAAACCAGAGATAAACCCAGATCCTTTGTTAATTGAAATATCATGATCGATTAACCTTTGATGCTCGTTATCTGCAGATTGTGCTTCGTGTAGTTTCAAATCAAAATCAAAACCCTCTTTACGAAGCTCAGCATGCATTTTCATTTTATTAAGTTCGTGTTTGCGATCTTCTTTTGATGCAAAATGATCTGTAATTGCAGGAACTGCTGAACCAGCAAATCCTAATAGTGATCCTAATAATGCTAACATAATTTATATATCCTTAGTAGTTGTGATGGCTCATTCCGTAGGTGCCACCATTTAGGTCACCAACGTCTGTACTATTATCATCTGCACTGAACGGAAACCTATCAATGGTAACATTATACGGCCAACCACCACCAGCATCATAACCGTGAGTGGTACTATTAGCTCCTTGAGCTGACTTAAAAAATCTTGTACTTGTGATATCACCGATATCGGTGGCATTGGCATCAGTAGCAAATGCATGCTTAAAAATATAATTCCTTGTTGGAGGATTAGCTCCACCACATGAGTATCCATGGGTTTCTGAAGAATGGCCATTTGATTGTGTCATATTATATACTAAATCAGCAACATCAGAAGCATCAGAACCTCCAGCAAAAGGATATTTCATAATATGATTGGTTAGTCCACCGGGATAGTTACCACCTAAAGTATAAGCATTTTCCGCCGAGCCTGTACCTGTTCCATGGGACCTAGCAAACCCCATATCGTCAGGAGAAAGGTTTGACCCAGTGTCTGTCGCAAACGTAAACTTGTCAATAGTATTTTGCTTTGTAGCAGATTGATTCTGGCCACCCATAATAATACAAAATTCTCCAGTATGCGAAGCCGCCTGAAGTCTTTTTCTACTAGGCATAGCATCTGAGATTTGAGTAGCATTTGCATCAGTAGCAAAGGAAAACTTATCAACTTCATCAATTGTTGATGGCCCAGTGTAGGTAGTGCCACCTCCTAAAGTATAACCATGAGTAGCACTACTAGTGCCAGCGTGTTCCTGTAAGTTATAAACCAAATCACTCGGTTCAGTCGCGTTACCATTACTTGTAAACGAATATTTTTGAATATCAAAATTACTACTTGTTGGATAGCCTCCAGTAGCATATCCTGCAACTGTACCTCTTAGTGTTTGAGGAACTTCTCCAATCGCTAGGCCTGTGGGATCGTCTGCTGCATAATATTTACTAGCTGAATTGTCCCAAATATACATTTTGTTAATTGCACCCAACCAATGTAGAGATCCATCTGTATGACTTGCAGTACTTTCTAAAAGTAGCCCTTCAGCAGAATCGTGGTTATAAGCAGTAACGCCAGTGCCACCAGAGCCATCTCCCAGTGAAACATTAGAAGTATTTTCGGCTTCTGTTAAACCGAGAATCTCGGCAATATCTTTATTTCTGCTCATTACTTAAATCCTCGTGATACTTTCTAAATCTTTTTAATAATACTGGAACCTTATCTTTTCTTCTACGGCGGTCTGTAACATTATAGGTCTTTAATCTAGGACCCATATCTTTTGTGTCTTGCGGAATGCCAGCATCCGCAGTGGTCATCATTTCATTTTGATTTGAATTTTCTTTACGTCCGCTTTTCATGTTAGCACACCAATGATACATTTTAGCTTTTTCTCCTGACGCGTTCTTAGCTTTTTTGCGTAAGGATGAAACACTACCGTTACAACTTGCTCCAGACCTTTTTACTCTACCAGGCTTACTTTTACCTTTTTCTTTACCGTCTATAAAGTTTTCAAATGAGATTGCGCTCATTTATTTAATTCGCTTACTACTATGTATATATTCTTGTTAGTATTTATATGAGTTACTTCGTACACATCAATACCAAAAACATCTCCAACTGGATAGCATGTTTCTGAAACTCTAACTTGATCTTTAGGCTTTACCATCTCATCAAATGAACAATTTAGCATCTTATAATCATTGACTCTATACATGCCAGGCGATAGTCTTTTATCTTCAAGTACAAACCACATATTTGCTTCGACAAGAAAATCGAATGGCTCATAACCAAGCTTCTCAGTAATCTTTAATAACTTGGTGTCGTCGAGTCCGTGTTTCTCCTTGATGAGATATAACGCGCTCGCAAAAGATCCAAGTTTTGATCCACCTCCTGGTATTTTACTAACGAGCCTTTTAACGTTAGCAGCAAGGCGAATGAAAGGAGTATAAGCAGACTTTTTCTCATCATTATCGAGAGCGACTTTACGGTTACGTTTACCTTCATCATCAATAATTCCTAATTTGTAGGCATCCCAATTCTTCCAATCCATCACAAGCATGCGAATAAATCGAAATGTAAATGTAAGGTCTGCTGCTCTTTTAATTAATCCCATAATATATCCTATCAGATCTTTCTTAATTCGTTAACTACTATATGATCCATCGGTATCTGTACATACTGCTCATTTGTAATATACTTTAAGAATATTAAAAATGGTTTTATTACTGGCCAATGTTTTTCATCTAATTTTAATTCTAAGATGTTTAACATTGCTTCAGCACCAAAAGCATTAAATACCACGATGAGATGGTTTAATATTAACCTTTCAGCCAATTCACCGTGATCAAGATAACGATTTACTAACCTTTTTATATACTTAAACCTTTTTAAATCCTCGTAGAACTCATCAACATCAGAGAACTTAGGATTGTAATAGTGTTTCGCGGCATATAGAAAGAGGTTATCCTCATTCAATTCATTAAATACTAACATAAATCTATTTATATTAGCCTAGTAAGTTCTTCATTCTATCGACTAAAGTCTTCTTGCTTTTTCTACGATCGAGTTCAACACCATGCTGACGACCGAGATCTTCAAGTTCGCGTTTGGTCATTTCATCAAGAGATTTATTATTCACCGGTGCTTCAGTAAGCATTTCAAGTTGAGTATCCATATCATCCATTACTTCTTCTACTGCTTCCTCTGTAATATCTTCAAACACTTCTTCATTGAGTCTTTCATCAAGTTCTAAAAGTATTTCCATATCTTCAGGGTTAATCTCGGGGGTTGCATGAACTATAACTGGCTCTGTAACAACAGGAGTAAGTTCGACTTCCTCCTCTACATTTCGTGAAGCATACCATTCATCAATCATATGATCTTTAATTTTAACTGCTTTCAACAATTCACCAGTTTTAGGATGTGCCCATCCTCTATTAGTGGGGATTGCATCAGCACACCATGAAGGGGGTCTAATAGCCATTTTACTTTTCCTTTGTAACTACACCAGCAACAGGATTTATAATTTTCTTGTCACCTTGTTTATTATCATTTGAACGCATCTTAGTAGATGGTCCTGCACGACCTGCAGCAGATGCATCGTCGTGACCTTTTTTCTCAATATCTACTGTAGGTCCATCTAAGTCTTTTTTCATTTGTTTTGCGCCAGCACCCTTCAGCGCATCTTCAGGCTTTTCAGCCTTATCTTTATTAGGACTGTGGTTCTCTTTTTCCGAAAGCACACTCTTCAATGCAGTGCGAATACGCGATTCTTTTTGTTCCATTTCACTTTCTTTACTACTACCTTTAGCAGTATCTAATTTAGGATTCATAGTTGCAGTTCCACCTTTAACGTTTTTGCTAATAGCTTTACGACGCTTATGTAAGTACTTATCAGACGAATCTACGTCGCCATCATTGTCAATGTCTTTGTCAGTACGATCAACATGCTTACCTTTTAACTCTTTTTTGTCAACAGGATCCATTTTTTCGGTGACCTCTTGCCAAGCGCGGGCCATACGCTCTATGTCTTGTTTATTCATAGTGTTCTCCTACATAAACACGTTTGTTCCAATGGCACCGGCGGCAGCCACTATTGTTACCCAAAACAGTTTGTTAATTACTTGTACTGTTCTGTGGTTGTCATCTACTTTCTTTTCGATATCATCGAGCTTCTGTGAAAATCTGTTCATACGCTCAAGATGATTATTTTGATTATCTTGCATTGATGCAATCTTCTCCTCTGCTCTGGCCAGAGAGATCATAGCTTCAGCTAGACGGTCTATTTTTTCTTCGATTCGATCGAGTCGAATTTGTGTCGTTTCTACAGACATCTCTTGTTTTACCTCTGGTGTCAACTTTTGAGAAAGCATTTTATTAACCTATTTATACTACCATTTTTCTTTGTTAGCCCAATAAGCAGCACTCATCTTACCTTTAGCTATATTCTTTCCATGTCGCGCTTTGAAAGAAGATCTTTTCTTCTTCATACGATCTGATTCACCTTTTTTAGGATCACCAGCAGTTTCAGCACCCTGTTGGCCAAAACGGATTGTCTTAACTTTATCACCTTGCTTAGCAACTACAATGTGGCTCTTCTTAGGATGTCCCGGAGTTCTCTTAGCCTTATTAAAACCAGAAACTCCTGCACGAGCTAAACGAGAGTCTTTCTCTTCAGTCTGGCCAGGAGTCATCTTTTTCATAATACGAACTGACTCATCAGAGCCATAATCGTACTTCATTTCTTCAACAAAAACTTTGAATTTAACCATTAGATTTCTCAGATTTTAAATAGTCTCTAACAGAGTCAATATAGTCTGTTGCTTTAGTAATTTTATTCTGTACCCATTCTGGTAGGTTATCGTTATCACCAAGCATATTGTGAAGTTCCTGTGCAGCATCAATCATAGTGTTTAATTGTGTTTTTGCCATATCACCTTCTTGATCATATTCACCAGGGTCTTTATCATTATCCTCTATGATATATTGTTTTTGACGAACTTCTTCCATAGCTGAACGTAAACTCATGACTTTTGCCCTTTACGGATCTTATTAATAGCTCTACTTTTTGCGAGCTTGATACCTTTTTCACGTTTACGCATAGTATTTAAATCTTTAGAATGATCGCCTTTTCTAAGAATAGTAGCAACCGCAGAATTAGTAGCTCGATCTTTACTTTTATTTGCAGCATCATGATATTTGTTTATTTTATCATATGAAGATTCATCTACTCGATCTTCTTCATCTCGTCCTTGAGCTTTAAGTCTAAAGTTCTTTTTTACTTCAGCATCTGTAACTCGTTCAACATCTTTAATCATCTTAGGCTGTTTAACAATAGCACGTAACTTAGCTTTTACATCCCCAGTACCCATCCCAGACATAAACATCATGGGTAAGCCTTCGATGTTTACTTTGAATGTTGCTTCTTCAGTCATCGCCTTATAGATCATATCATCTGCTTCTTTATCACTTACTCCATATTTTTTTCTAAGTGCTGCACGTCCTTGTACTGCATTTTTAGTGTGACCAATAGCTTTCATAACTTCTTTTTTAGGTGGCTGTTTGACTTCATTTACAGACTCATCCATATCACCATCGACTTTTCCAAATCCTGGTTTAGGGTCACCTTTAGTAATCGAATCCCTATGATCCATCATATATGGTTTTACGTCTCTTTCGATACCAGCTTGTTTAGCCTTAGCCATAATTTTACTATACATGACTATTGCTTTTGCTTTGTCAGCATCTGATGGTTCTTTGTTCATAAATTCTTTTTCGAATTTAAAATAATCGTCTTGCATTCTAGTTAGTTCTTCGGCTCCATCTACATCAGAATGTTTCTCCATTGCTTTAAATGCACTGGGACACATATAAAAATGAGTCGTTTGATATCCACCAACTTTCATTTCGTGTTCTGCAGCTTCTTGTACACTTTCATTTTTAACAACTTCTCTATCAACAGGAACCATTCGTACACCACGTTTGCCATCTGGCTTGGTATACATCTCTGGTTTTCTATCTGTAGTCTTCACATTTTCATTCTTAGCTGACATATATGCAGCTAAAGCCATATCTCTACGTTCTTTGTCAGTCTTACTTTTGAACTGAGGAGCATCAGACTTCTTGAAGTCTGTGATCCAAGCTCCTATTCCGTCTGATACTTTTAATGGCATTATGGCCTCTTATCTAGTTGTTTAGATGCTCGAGCAACACCAGAATATCTGTTGTCTACTTTACGGGTTGGAAGACCTCTATGCTTTGATGCATCAGATGCCTTTTGAATATAACTGCCAAGTGTCTTGGTTGACAATTCGTTGGTTTGAGACTTAGCAGCTTTTCGATCCTGCTTACGAATCTCCTGATCCTTATAGTATCCTTCCATAGATTTAACTTTTTTCTGAGTCTTAAATCTAGAGGTGTCTGGCTTCGACATTACACCATGCATATCTTTACCTGGATCATCCTTACCATGATAGCCTTGTGCTTTTGCAGGAGGAAGTTTCTTAATCTTACCACCCTTTGCAAGGAATGCTTTGACTGCATCAGAATCTTCTTTAGGGTTATCTTTGACTTCTTTTATACCTTCTCTTAACTCTTGGAACGTTTTCATTATCGTAAGTCCTTATCCGCACCGTGATATGTGCCTTTTCCTTTAGTAATGTATGAATTAACTCTAGCCATACCCCATTGCTGAGGAGTTGTACCAGGTCTATGACCTGATTTCCATGCAGCCATTCCTCGATTATAAACTTTTCGAAGAGTTCCTAAGGAGATGCCAGACTTCTTAGCTTTAGCTGCTAATCCTTTACCTGCATCTTCAGAAATATATTGACCAAAATTGATCATGGTTGCGTGTTCCTATTTTTTCTACGTGTAGCTGCTAGACGTGCTGTATCCATCATACGATCGTGTCGTTTTGCATCAGCAGCGTCTCTTCTTTTTTCTATTTTCTTTTGATTCGAAATTCGTTGTTTAGCCATACCAATGTCTTCATCATACATCTGCTTAAACTTCAGTGTGTGTTTACTTAGCTTTGTTTTAGCTCTAGCATCACCTGGTGCTGGCTTATATGCAGATGGATTGTCGTCTGCTTTATCTGCGTTGGTTTTAAAATGTCTATCTCTAGCTGCTTTAGTTGACTTTGATAGACCAGCATGATACTTTGCTGGTTGTGTGCCCTTACGATCTGCAATATCGGAATCTTGTTTTACTCTTTCCAACAGCTCAACAGCATCAAGCCACTTTCTTGATTGTACTCCATTAGATTCAACAATCACATAGTTGGTACCTAATACCGTTACTTCAGCAACAACTTCAGTATCCTTTATAATTACTTTGTCACCAACTTTAAACAAATCGCCAGATACATATGCTTCCCTTGTTTCGGACAAAGCGTCTAATTGTATGTGACTTCTGAATTCTTTTTGTTCTTTTAATCCTAAACCTTTACGTACTGCATTGAACACAGCCTTAGCTTCGGTGTTGGATAGTCTCTTTGGCATATACTGTGCAAACTTTGTAAAGTCACCCGACTTTACATATTCTCTTAACTTTGTACCAGATACTCCCTCAACGCCTTTAGATTCAGGATCTCTTTTACCTGCGCTTAAAACACTAATACGCTCAAAGTTATAAAAGCCATGCTTACCAGTCTTGCCATTATACTTGTTTAGGAGAATTTCATATTCTGTAATGCGATCTTCACCAGCTACTATTACAACTCTTTTGAATCCTTCATTATAAAACAATGTCATTGCATCAAATATAGTTTTTAGGTTCCTGTCCATCATAATCTGACGCGCGTATTGAGGAAACCCTTTACGAGCAAATTTTACTTTTTGAGTGAATGGAATAGGATTTTTATTATTATCTTCAGATTGAGTCAAATAAATTCTAAACGGATTGTTGCCTGCCTTAGCTTTCAAAAAGTCCAATAGCTTCTCATGCCCAGCAGTTGGAGGATTCATCCGACCCCATACAAAGTATAGTGTCTTTTCCTCTTCAACCAAATAATTCTTAAATGAATTAATCAACCTTTTTTCCTTTGTACTTCAGCTTTGCGAATCTTTGGATACATCCGCTTAGCAAGTTTTTTGATTCTCGCTTTCATAGCAGGTTTATCTAGTCGCTTTTCTATCTCTTGTTTACGTGCAAAGGAAAGTTCAGATTTAGGAATGTCTTTAGTAATCTTTTTAACTATAGCATTACGAGCATGTCTCATTGCCCGTTTATCTAGTTTTTCTTTTGGAGCCATTTTTCTTGCGGCTCTCTGACGTCCAATCTTAATACGAGACTTCATTTTTTTCATCATGCGCGATCGCTTCATACGCTGTTGAAGATTGAGAGCTTCGTTTTCAACGGCTTCAGCTGCACCGCCTTCACCAGTCGATGAAGATCGCTTGCGCTTCTGTGCCATATATTTAATGTAATCGTCACTACCAGGTTTGTAGTCGACGGATATGAAATGCTTAAAGTCTAATGGCTCAGCCATTATTATCTCCCCGGTTTATCCCATCCTTTTAATATAGTCGAGCTAAAGTTGGCGAATGAAAATTCCATTCTGTCAACAATTTTAACCGCGTCACCACCAAGTTTATCAATAGCAACATAACCTTCTTGACCAGTAATTCTATAACCTCTTCTGGTCTTCAAGAAAGTCTTTGTACTATTCAACTTATCTAATGTATTTATCAGTTTTAACTTCGCAAGGACAATCTGCTTTTGAAGGTCAAACATCTTAACTAGGTTTGCTTTATTTTGTGGTGAGAAAAAGGAAAGCAACGCATTTAATTTTGCAACTTGCGTAGCTTTACCTCTCTCAGTTTTCTTTTTATCTATTTCTTTCTGAAATTTTTCACGAATGTAACGAATGAGTTTTTCAACGTGACTAGTTGTGTCCATAATGACTTGGCCACGCCTAACGTAGCTGTTATTAAAGGTCTCAATTGTTTTAGCAAGGTCAGAATTTGCTTCAAGCTGTTTAAGAGTTGTTGCAGCAATTGAATTAAAGATTCTACCAGCTTCTGAAAGATAGCCATTTACTTCCTCCGTATCTTTAGCTGACATAGTTAATTTAGTATGGTCTCTCAACATTGCATCCTGAGACCAAACATTTTTTGAATTGCGTAGCTTGGAAACATCAACACCATAAGATGCTTTCATTGTTTCAAATGTTCTTCCAGTGTAGGTTGTGTGCCACACTATTCCGATTTTTGAGGAGGTGATCGTCTTGGCCATTTCCGTGCCTGCAGGAATTGCATATACAATTGTATTAGGGTGAAAGGTGACATAGTTTTTTCCTTTGATTTTTTCTTTTTTAACATCTTCTGAAGAATAAAGAAAATCACCTTGTATTACTCCTTTAATACCAAGCTCTGGTAAATATCGTAATGCTAGTTTTAATTTTACATTGAGATCACCATCAGTATCAGCATTAGTCTTATAGACTTTTGGTGACTTATTGAATATACCTTTTTTTGCAACAAAGAATTCACCATCCCGGGGATCGCTGCCGGCAAATACAGCTGGTGCACCATCCCACTTAACGGAGACAGAACCTTCATGCACACCTCCTAAAGTATCTCGTAGAGAGCGTAGTGCAAGAATTGCTTCCCGCGTTCCTTTAACTCCACCATAGATAACTTTATCCTCAATGTGAGTCATGTGCGTGTTTTGTTGTTCAGTAATAAATTCTTTAAATGACATTAATTATCTACCAATACTAAAGTAAATTCACATGATACTACGGCATTCGTAGCACCCTTTGTTCGTACTTCAAGATCTGTTTTTTCTGTAAACTTAATTGGAACTCCAAACTCTAGAGTTTGATTACTTTGGTACAATGCCATTGTTTGTGCGATTCTAAACTGCTCTCCGAACGGCCGTTGCCACATACCAATAATAGTTTCTTGATTTTTAGATGCAGATGCAGAGAGTTGAAGAAGATATGCAGATTTTCCAGCTGGTACAGTATAGAACGCTTGAAGAGTCTGACCATAATCAGCATCAATTTCAGTCACA
>PDMX01004366.1_pt1 | contig 17372 bp, 25 predicted proteins | sample 1515501 | NCBI WGS metagenome assembly PDMX01 (sample SAMN07343022, study PRJNA328102) | Marine metagenome, whole genome shotgun sequencing project. | biome: marine; feature: bay; material: water; isolation source: viruses from water sample < 0.22 micron filtered, nuclease treated ...
AATTATTAGTATCAGATAAAAATATATATATTTTTTTAGCACTAAAATTATCTGTTACATTTTTTAAATAATCTTTTACTTTGTCTTTACATTCTTTAAAATCTGTATGTAACGTCCAAAAGTCATTACCCCAGTTTATAGCTTTTTCACTATTACTAGCTATTGTATAAGCTAGTATGTCACCATCTATTAATAATACATTTTTCATATTTTTGTTTTGTTGATTGTTGATATATAATCTGCAAGTGTGTATAATTCTTTTGCTGTTGCATCTCGTTTAAGAGTATTTGCTCGCGATGAAATCCATTGAACGTTACCTTTGACATAACCTTTTGAGTTATTTATTCTATCTACTGATGGTGAAAATTTATTTAAACCACCACCAAATACTAAAGGTGTTTTAAAAACAGGACACATGTTATCTTTAGGATATAATTTAATTAGTTGTAATAAAGTAATTGTGTGTTTTAACTTTTTTATTTTAGCTCTGCGCTGTGACGCTTGCCAAGCTTGAGTAATACACATTATTTTATAATAACTTGATTTAACCCAACGTTCACTAACTCTAGATTTACGAGTTCTTAAATCTAAATAAGTCCAACCGTTTTCTGTATAACCACGGGTTAAAACTCTGCCACTTAAATTTCTACTAATGTATTGCTTTCCAGGTGTGGCCAATGTTGCTATCTCCAGTAAGTGGAACTCTAAGCTTTGATTTAACTCCAGCTCTTTCGATAGCTTTTATTACTTCTTGTTTAATAAAATCTTCTTTACCTTTTTTAACTTCTAATATTAATTCATCATGGATCCATGCAACTAATTTACAGTCTTCATTTAAAAATGATTTACATTCTGCTATCCAATATTTACTAGCAATAGCAGCTCCACTTTGTAATAAACTATTTAATGCACTATGTTGTGACCTACAAAATACTCGTCTACCATCAAGTGCACCAATGTCACCGTTAGCTGAAACTTCTTGTACTTTAGTTACTAACTGTTTTAATGCAGGTATCTTTTTTAAAAACTTATCTTTTAATTTAAAACCTTCTTCAGTAGTTGTACCCATTACTTCACCTAGTTTCTTTCCACCTCCACCATAGAGAAATGTGTACATAAATCTTTTTGCAAGCCATCTTTCTTCTTGTTTTAAACCTAATGCTTGTAGTGTTCTTGTATGTATGTCTCCATTAATAACATCATCAGCATACTCACCACCATCATAAGCAGAAATATAATGACCTAATATTCGTAATTCTATTTGTGACATATCAGCTCCAACTAATACATGACCTTCACTTGCACAAAATAACGAACGACACTCAGGACCATATTCTAAAATTACTGCAGGAACTTGTGCTAAGTTAGGATTACTATGTGTAGCTCTTCCTGTAATAGCACCATTAATATTTATTGAACCATAAACTCTATTGTTTCTTTCTAATTTTAACCATGCATTATTACCTTCTGCTATTTGAGCTATACGTTTTTGTATCATAAAATATCTTGATAATACTTTAGCTTCTGGCCACTCTAATTCTTTTAAAATTTCATCATCAACTTTAGCTCTACCATCAGGTGTAAATTCTTTTGGTTTCCAATTACGATTTTCTTTTAATCTAAAAGCAATGTGATCTCTTGAGTTTGGATTAAATTGTATTTCTTTCTTTTTAATAAAAGCAACACCTGCTTTGTAACCCATTTTTTTATTATCTCGTTTAGGAATAAATTGTGTTTCTTCAATCCAAGGTGGAAAGTATTTTTGTAACTCTAATCCTAATTTTTCTCTTTCATCTGATAAAGTTGAGTATAATTTTTTAGCAGCATTAGTATCAAAGCCAATACCGTTAGCCATCATCTGTGCACATAACAATTGTACTTCATGTTCTAAGTTTAAAGCTTCATTTGAATATTCTTTACTTAATATTTTATTATAAAGTTTATGAGTTACATGAACATCTTGCTCACAATATATAAGCATTTCTGGAGTAAATGTTTCCCATGATTGAGGCTTCTCTCCTTTATGTTCTTTAAGTCTATGACCCCAAGCTTTTAATGACTGAGAACCTATTAAATTTTTAGGAAAACCATTGTGCATTAATTTAAAATCAATTTCTTTTATATGAGCAAATATTAAACGAGTTGCTACTAGTGTATCAAACAACTCAGCTTTAGGTCTAAACTTTAATATTTTTTCTATAACAGGAATATCAAATGCTATTATGTTATGACCAATTAGCATCTTTGCATCTTTGATTTTTTCAATACAAACATTTAAGTCTGTAAATACTTCATCAGTATTAATATCTTTTATTACTATGCAATGTATTTTTGTAACTTTGTCTAATAAGTTATCACACTCTAAGTCTAAAATATAATTCATTAATTTAACCTCACATATCTAACTTCAACCATAAAAGCATATTGGCTCATTGTTGAAAGTATATTTAACATATCCATAATTATTTCTGCGTCCTCTTCTCTGTGTACATATAGATACTGCATTTTATTTTGTTTACGAGCTGCAGCAATTGACTCACCAATTTGTGACATAATGTAATCACTCCATTTGGTACTGTAGTAATCAAATTTCTTCATGCTCTTGCAAGCGACCAGTTGTTGGATCAAAATTTATTCTGCCACATAAACCTGTTTCACCGGACCAACGGTTTTTTAAAACTCTTACTGATGTAAGATTTTGTGTCTTTGCTGATTGCTGATTTCTTTCTAAGCCTATTACAATATCACTAAGTTGTGCTATTCCATGACTTCCTCTTAATTGTCCTAATGATGTTGATGCACCTTCTTCATGCCCTTTATCATTAAAAGTTCTTCTTAAATGACTCACTACTATTAAAGCTATTCCAGTTTCAGATACTAAAGATCTTAAACCAGTCATTATAGCATCTAAGTTTCTACGCTCATCGCCGCTTTCATTACCTGAAATTACAATACTTAAATGATCTAAAAATATGTATTCACATTTTAAAGCTTTAGCTAAATATCTTATCTTTGATAATAAATGACTTTGCTCTAGTGAACCAAAATGATTGTACAACAAAACATTACCATCATTAAATAATGATTTAAAAGCTTCTGATAGTTTTTTCTTATCTTGTTTTTCTGTAGATAAATGTAACGGTGTGTTTAATTCTAAGCTTAATAAACTTTCAGCTGACTTTTGTATACTTTCTTCTAATGCTATGTAACCAATTCTTTTGTTTTGTTTAATAAGATTAAAAGCTAGCTCACGACAAAATTGACTTTTACCAATACCTGTACCTGCTGTAACTGTAACTAGTTCACCTTTACGCAAACCTTTAGTTTTAATATTCATAGATGGAAAAGGATAATTTATAGTTTCAACTACTTCTTTATTGACTACCTTGTCTAATAAATCAGCTGCATCAATTATACCATCAGGTCTAAATACTTTTGCGTCCCATAAACAATTTAAAAGTTCTTTTGTTTTATCTGCTACTAACATTTCGTTAGCATCTTTCATTGGTAGTCTTGCTATCTTAGCTTGACCAGGTTGAAATAACTCTGCTACTTGTTTAGCAGCTTTTATTCCGGGCTCATCTTGATCAAAGCAAATTATAATTTCTTCAAAGCCTGACAAAAATTCGAGAGATTTAGTTACATCTTTTACTGCTGAGTGTGCTCCATTTTTTAGTGAAACAACTGGCCATTGGTTACCATACACTTGACTAACACTTAAACAATCTAGCTCACCTTCAACTATTGTAATACGCTTGCCGGCATCTCTAAATAATTGTTCACCAAATAAACCTGTACTCCTTGCATCACCTAACCAAGAAAATCTTTTATCTTTAAATCTTAATTTGTAAGTGTTGTTTCCATAATCAGCTACGTGTACTAATTCATCTTTGTATTTAGCAAATTTGTAATTGTACTTTTTGCAAGTATCAATTTTAATTTTTCTAGAAATTATTGGCTTGTATTCTTGTTCTGTAAGTTCGTTCATATTGGAATTTTGTATTATTGGAGTTTTATTTTCTGAATGCTCGTAGTAATCACAACCAAAACAATAGGCGTGCATATCGTCATAACGAGCTAAATTATCTTTTGAACCACATGATGGACAGGGTTCGTGTCTTAAAAATTTTGCGGAAGTTTCCATATTACCTTTCTATAAATTGAAATACGCGCGAGGATATTTTTATTACTTCAACATCTATGCGATACAGCAGTCAAGTTAACTGGGTCGGCCGGCTGAAGTAACTACGCGTCCTCGCCGTAGATCACTCTTTCTCCAAAGTAAACCGCTAGGTTTACAAGGCGGTGTTAAGTATCACCCTTTAGGGCGCGTATTTTATTTAGTTTACAAATCATATCGAAAGGCAAAATGATTGTAGATCTTCATCTACTATGACTGTAAACCATCTAAAACTAGTTGTTGTTGTGTTTCATCTTCACTTTGTAAAGCTTTCTGCCACAACAAATTAATTAATTGTTCACCATCTTTTAAATATGTAGGTGATTTTTCATCTTCAAAGTAATCAGCTTTTTCTAAACAAACTTGTGCTTGTTCAAACTGCTGCTTGTATAAATGCTGAGAGCCAACAGTTAAATACAGATGACCTAAATCGTATTTAATATTGTGTTGGCTCTTTAATTGTAACAACACATACAAGGAAATCATTGAAAAATTATAAACATCATAAACCCAACCAAGCCAAGCATCACTTGACCTCATTGTAGCCATACAATTTAATTGATTATCTCTAATTAAAAATTGTAAACTTAATGTACAAGGTACATCATTAGATTTTCTAGGATTTTCACGCCATATATTAATTACTGCTTGTCTTGATGACGGATCATCTTTTAATGTTTGTATTATGTATGGTAGTTGATCTACTACTTTAACACCATAAGCTCCAAAAAATCTAACACCATCATCACTAAATTTTGTAATCATTTTAGAAAATGGTGCTATTGTTTTAACTCTATTATCACCACTTAATATCCAAGCTGCTTCTGCAAATCTAAATTTTTGACCTATTTTTCTAGATTTTATATTAACCATTGGTTCGTTCATATTAATTTTAGTTGATACACACAACTGCTCTTTAGTTTCAATACCTCTTGGTGATACTGTTGGGCATTGCGTAATCATATTTAATAATGACAACCACAATATACTTGTGGAATTTATTTTAGGTTTTTCTTCAGTTTTATTTTTGACCGTAGATTTCTTTTTTGATGAACTCATCAGTATTTTCCTCCGCATAGTTAAAAATTACAAAGTATGGAAACATGTTTTTTAATAATACATACGCGTCATAAACTCTTCCAACGCTATCAAAATCTTCATCACCATCTTTTCTTCTTTCTTCAAATCTTGAAAGAACTTTTGCTTTAGGTGGTAAGCATAATATAAATTTATTATTTACATCTTTTCTAGCTAGCTGTTCCATTTGATTTATGTTGTAAGCTGGACCGCCTCTAAATATAGTGCTGTAAATTAATTCACTTGGCCAATGCCTATCTATAATTACACTATCTAATTTTAAACTTTCTAAATGTGGTTTGTATGCATGCTTGTATTGACCATGATGTATATAAAGATAATCAGTTAACTTACCTTTTAATGCTGTTGCTAGTGTTGTTTTACCTGCGCAGTCTGGTCCTTCTAAAATAATTTTCATATTCCTAACTCTCTTATTGTTGATTTTATTTCTAGTTGTCCGTACTTAAGAATTAAGTCGTTAACTAATTTGTTTAATGCTTTGGTTTGCAGCTCATTAAATTTTTTATGACCAACTAAAGCTATTCCTATTGTTTCGCCTTTATCATCATCAAGGTTAAAACCTATTTGATCTACGTGTCTTCCTTTTTTAACATCACCATCAATAGTAATAATGAAATGATAACCAATACCTAGTAATCCTTGTTTACGATGCTGCGCATCAATTTGTTCTTTAGTTATATCTAGGTTCATTGGAGTTTTTGTTGAATCTATAAAAATATATTTAGTCGACTGTCGGTTTTTTAACCCTGACGTCTGCTTCAGCAATCCAGTCTTTGGGTATTGTTTCTTTTGCATACTTAAATCCGTTTGTTTGACACCACTTTGCGTAAGTAGTTTTTGATATTTTACTGATACGTTGGTTTGGGTTTGAAAACACAAATCTAATATCAATGTGTGGGTATTGTTCTTTAACTTGAATATGTTTCTGTCTATCCTTAGTTAAAAATCTACCTTTCGCTTCGATGACAATTCCGTTTGGTAATACAAAGTCAGGTGTATACCTTGAATTTTTTGCAGGTCTTAAATATCTAATTGTAAAAGACTCATAACTTATAGGAACGCCTAGCTTTTTTAATTGCTGAGCTATGCGTTCCTCAAGTCCACTTCTAAATAAAGTCTTCTTTTGAAGTTTCATTTACAGGTGTTTTAACAGAGGCTTCTGTTTGTTCTTCAGCTACATGCACATAACCTTTTTCTTCTTTAAATCCTAAGTTAGCCATACTTGGCATAGGTTTTGTTTGTAGTTCTAATATTTGTACACCTACTAGTCTCAATGAGATACCAGCACCAGTAGTTGCTACGTAATATGGTATTAAGTCTGCAGATACTTTTACTTTGCTGCCACCATAAACAATCATATCTGTCATGGGTTGACCTGAACTATCAATTACAACTGGTCTAATTTCAACATCGCCAATTTTACCTTTCATCTTTATTTTAAATAAAGTTTTACCGTTTTCTGAAACGTAAGGTTTTGGACCTGGTTTAATTGTTTTACCGGCATTTAACTTTTTTTGTTCAGCTAAATTTTCCGTGTAAGCTTTGTCGATAACTGTAACAAAATCTTTTGCTTCATTATCATCAACATAAATATTACAACTATAAATTCCATTTACTTTGTCGAATTTATAATCAGCATCTTTTAACCAAGGATAACTTGCGACGCCAACTGGAGTTGTAATACGTTCGTATTTTCTTTTACTTGACATTTTTTCTCCTATATTAATGTATCTATATGTGTATCTAATTCACGAGTGTATATATTTAACTGAAAAAATACTTAGCTTTAGCAATTTCCTCAATATCCAAATTACCTTTTGCAGGTAATGGTGGAATTTTGTGTCTTTTTTTCTCGGGAATTAATGCGGTAATTTGGTCTTTAAAATGTTCTAACGGATCCATCTCACTATACATTTGTATAAAAGCTGATCTAGCACATTCATTAAGTTTATCCATATCGCAAGGTAGTGTTGCGTATGAATCATGAACCATACCAAAATCTTTGACACCTTTTTGCAAACAATGATCAATGGTTAAAAACATGTGTGTAGCATCTAGTGCATGCACAAAGTTCGGTGAGATTCCGTTAGCTTGTTTTCGTTTATTAATTTTATCTGTATTAGACCTTATCCTTATTCGACCCATCATTTTAGTTTTAACAATCATATCTTTTTGAGAATAATATGCTTGCTTAACAGGAAAGCCTAAAGGTGTGGTCCAGTGTACAGGTGTTTTAGTTGCTGCACAAAGTCTTGCAACTTTTTGTAACCAATCCATAGCTTCACGAGCTTTAATAACTGTATTACCAATACTATCCCAAATTAAGTTTGCTAAAAATATATTAGCTTTTGGTCTATCAGTAAATGGTGGTGTGTCTCCTTTTTCTTCTCTATCAGAAACATATTCGTCTACAAACTCTACACAAGAGTATCTAGTTCCACCATACGGTAAAACCATGACACTTCGTTTAGTAGCTTTACGATCTATACCCCAACTGAGCCATTGTTTAGCAATCGGATCAGAAGATATTTTTAATTTTGATATAACTGTATCAGCTACAACTTGATAAATATCTGCTGGAGTATCGTTATCAGTTAAGTTAACTGCTTTACCTCCAACTTCATCTCTAAGTACAGCTGAAAAGTTTTGCAAACCATTACACGAACCATCAATGTTACATGGTAAACCAGATTCATAACTTAATCCATAACGTAACATATTTTCAAATTCAAATGTTGCTGCTAAGAACTGCCAAGGTTTATCTGCTTTCTCCCAAAATGATGTTTTAAATGGATCTCTAGCTGATGCTACTATTGCATCTTTATTATTATGAACCCATTTAATTCTATCATCTAATGATATTTTATCTTGACCATAAGTATTTGCTAATTGTAAACACAAATATCTTTCACCGACTTTACCTAAAGGTTTTTTATTAGCAAACATGTGTAACGCTTTTGCTAAGTCTGTACCTTGTGGATTAAAATATCCTGTTACATAATAAAATCTATCACGAAAACAAAGTCTACCTGCATGATGTATTCTATCTTCGTCAACAAACTTATCAGCTATATAAATTGTGTTTGCTTCAGCAAGTCGTTTAGACCTTAGCTTTTGATTTTGAGTATAAACAATAGTCATTTCAGATTTCCATTTAGAAAAAGCTTTTAACTCTTCTTCATTTTTATCTTTTTTGTTTATGCTGTGTGGTTTATTAGGCATATCCATTAACTTAGATGTTATTAATCCACCACGATTTCTACTGTCGTCATTAAATACAGTTTTAGCTACATTTAATATTTCTCTATTAACTTTCCAAGGTGTGTCTTGAATAGTATTTAAACCATTATAAACTCCTGGCATGTCATAATTTTTAAGTTCTTCGATATAAGTTCTATGACTAGTAATATTATTACCTGTAACTAAAAACATTGGCTCAATGTGTTTACTTATGTAACCACCACCAATACTTGTTTTCCATTTACGAGGTTTACAAAGTAATGGATAAAATTCAGGATCAAAAAATTGATTAAAGTCTCTAACATTTTTAATCCACTCCAAAGTTTTATTAGTCGCTGTAAGTACATTGTAAGCTCTTTTTCTTTTAAATATCTTTTCAACTTGTACTAATCCAGTTGCTTCAATAAATAATGATATAAGTAATTCGCCAACTAATAGCTTATCTCTTACAGGCCATTTATCCCACTCAAAACCTGTTCTTTTAGAACTTAATAATAATTTCCAACGTCGATATTCGTAATGATTAGATCGCTTATCTAAATCTTTATTTACACTATCAAACAAAGCTTTATTAGTTTGACTAAATGATTGAAAGTAAAGCTCATCTTCAATTTTACTGCCAAGTGATATTGCTTGTGCTGTAAATTTTCTAACTGATGTAACACTATCAATAATCTTTTTAGCTGCAATGACAGCTATTAATTTTGAATCCAATTGATCTAAGTATTTCTTAGCTACAAATTTTGGACCTCTATTATTTTCATTTAAAAAGTCTTGTATAACGACCTCATATTTATCAATACTAGCTTTTAGTAACTTTTTGCCGTGAGTTGTCATACTCTCACGTTCTTTTTCAATTGATTTGTTTTCTCTATTTAAAGTTCTTTTACCGCCTCGATTTCTCATCTCAGCTTCGTTTTCTATTTGTCTTTCAATTATTTTCTTATAGTCACTTATTCCGGTCACCATTTTGCCTCCGTTGTTGTATTAGTTACACTAGTGAATACTTACCTTTTTAAACAGTTATTGTATAACAGCACACTGCTATACACTGGTGTAAATATCCATCAGCTAGATTTTAAGTCTGTTGTTGTTATTAAATAAGTCATAGATTAACAAACTTTTAATCAAAACCCTATGACTTTTGCCACTTGGTCACCGCTTTGGTCACTTGTATTTTCTAAAGCTTTACGAGCTTCAGTTTTATTACGTGGTGCCAAATGTGCATATCTAAGTGTCATCTTAATTGTTTTATGTCCCATTAGTTCTTGTATTACAGTTATACCAATATTTGCTTGTACTAATCTTGACGCAAACGTGTGTCTAGTGCAATGAAAAGTAAACTGCTTGTCGTCTTGTAAACCTAGTTTAATTTTACCAAAATTCCAAGCTTTTCTTAAATGCTCATCTGATATGTTTGCAAATGGATAACGACCTGATCTTTTAAGTATTTTTATAGCTCTATCAGTTAACTCAATATATCTTGGAAATGGTGCTTTAGCTTTAGTAGTCATTATAGTAAGCATACGCCCATCTATATCTCGTTCTTGATCTATTCTTTTAAGTTCAGATTTACGACCACCGCAATCATTACCAAAAGCAACTAAATCAGCTACATCATTGTATCGTTCAGAGTACAACGCAGCTAAAAATCTATTTTCTTCTTCATGTTTAAAGTATCTTATTCTTCCTTGACCTTCGATAAACCACTCTATTTCAGGTTTAGATTTTATATAGTTTCTTTTTTTAGCATGACTTAATATTTTAGATAATGCTGCTAATTTTCTATTACACGTACTATCTGCATTGCCATTTGATTTCCAATCTTCTATTAAATTATCAATTACTTCTTCGTCGATTGTTGTTATCTTTTTATGTATGCCTATTTGTTCAACAACATTTTTAGCTGTTCTTAAACCACATGCATCAGTCCACTTATGTTGCATTTGCGTAAATATTGCGTGAATGGATAGATCTTTACGTGCTAAATCAAGCTCCTTACAAATATGAAGCCAACTTTTACCTTCATTTAAACCTTTCTCACAATGTGCTTCAGCTGCTTTAGCGTCAGTTACATCACCAAGTATTTGAGTTCTGTATCTTTTGCCTTTGTGAGTAATATCTAATTGAAAACCTTTGTTTCTTTGTCTATAAGCCATATAATTACCTTTCTAAATGTTTGGCCTCATGCTGAAATTGGTAGACAGTCACGACTTAAAATCGTGTGGATTTTATCCGTCCCAGTTCGAGTCTGGGTGAGGCCACCAATTAATTTACCCATATATTTTCTAACGAATTATAAAACTGTTTACCTTTTGGTGTTAAGTAAACAAGCTTTCGTCTTCGTTCCATTGGATCTTCTTTTGAACCTAGTAAGTTTGGACCTTTAACTTTTTTTCTAGTCCAATCAGTAAAGAAAGCTACATTACGGCTACAGCTAGCTTGACTTACTCCAAGTAAATCTGAAAGATCTGCCATTGGTACTTTATCTTTTTTATTCATAGCTATTGCTAAGAATGTTTGAACTGTCTGAGCTTGTATCTCATTATCTAATTTTCTAAACTCAGCCATAAATTTAAACATCGCTGTTCCTGGTATTTTATGTATTAACTCTTTCATTGTTTTGCCTTTCATTAATTAAAATTATATTCGTCTTAAACTTTTTAATTAAATAAAGGAGGACCTTGCTCGTGGTCACTAATCCATAAACCATTTACATTACCACCTGACATAGATGTGATTTTTGTAGTTGCTGTAAACCAATATCTAATACTGCAACATAAATAGTTTTTAATTAATCTATACATTATTTTTGCTTTTAAAATTTAAAACTTTACCGATATCGATATAGTTTTGTTCTATTGCTTGTAAAGTAGTTAATTTAAAAATTTTACAACTATTTATTAAATCACTTGCTTTAACTGCTGCGATACATTGGTTTGCTTTTTCTTCTGATGGATAATTTATTATAACAGCTGTGTCATAAACTGAATCTAAACTAATACCATTTCTTGATATGTATTCTCCTCCAAAAGATTTATTTATTTTTTTAAACTCAACGATCTCATCAGCTTTGTCTTTTGAGCTTAAGTGACGTTTTAAACTTGAGCTATGTTCAGTCAATATTAATAATTTACACATTTTGCCTCCTGTTTATAAGTTTGTATTAGATTTATCCTTGTTTGTAAAGCTTGCACTAAAGAAAGTATTACACACACAAATAGGACAATTTATATGACCTGCTGATGTATTTATAAAATGATTGCCATTACAAGTAGTGCATATTTTTTCTTTAGCTGCTTGTTCAGCTTTTTTCTTTTGTTGATATATTCGATCTTTATTAGCAGAGTGCAAATGAAAATGAGCTTCGTTTTGTTCAGCCATTATAGACCTCCAAAATTAGAATAATAACAAGCGTCATTCATTAAACAAACGAACCACGTTAATCCCCAGAAAAATCCAATAGTAGCTATTACACTTATTATTGAACCTATTGCTTTTAAAGTTTCCATAATTTACCTTTCAGTGTGTATTGTTTGCATAAGTGTATGATTTAAGAGACAAGAAAGCATTAAAGCTGCTTTGTAGAGCAACTTGCTTTCTTGCCTCAACACACACTGTACATTTTTTGTTTTAAAATTATTATTTAACAACGGTTTATTGCTGCTCACAAACACGGAGCTATCCAAGTAAGCATTAGGTAGTAATAATTTCATAATGTTGCTACCATAATTCATTTAGTTTTTATTCTGATGTTCGATCATACTAATTGATCTAGTATTTCCTGGACTGTAGTAAGTGCCATAATCTCTTCCAGGCATTTCACAGTTAAGTTTCCAAACATAATTTGGATCAAGCATTTTCCATAGCTGTCTTACAGCATCTTGATAAGTATGTGATTTAACATTAAACTTAAATTCTTCTTTGTTGATAGTGTGACCAAAAAATCTATATGTAGAATATCTTTGATCGATACGGTTGTTAACTGGATTAACAGTTATTGTTTTTATGTTACTCATAAGCTATGTGCTCCTTCACAACTATTGATGCGTCAACCTCGTATTTCTTACCGTTGTCGCCATCAATGTTTATTGTTGATTTATTGATTTGAGTTATTACACCGTATGTATTGTATTTATTTATGCGTACAGTTTGACCTACGGTAAACTCTGTTGTGTTCAATGTATCATTTGCCATAGTGAAAACCTTACACTAGTGTAAAGAATAAAAGAACCTAGATGTGTCCCTATTTAATGTGCATAGTTGTCACAGCCCTTAGCTATTGATTTTGCTTAAGGTATACAGCACCAGTTTTGATTTTGATTAAAAACGAATTTGCTTACGGTATATATGAGAGAATTTTGAGCTCAGCTATGTACAAACTGAGCTCAAATTTGATAGATTTCTAAACCTACAATTGTTTCATTACTTGGTCGATATACTTCTTCTCAGCATTTCTTGCATCTATTTCCCAAGGCAAGTTCATGTATTTCTCTTTATTTTGAGATGGTGTATATTTACGAATTGAAGTCTCTACTTTTTCAGATTCTAATACAACAACATTGCCATTTGCGTCTTTTTTGTGTTTAGTTTGTTTCCACTCTTTCCAAATGAAATACAAACCTTTTTTGTTTGCATCAAGTTTAAGCATTCCAGTCTCGTATTGAAGTGCGTGTTGACACTCGTGTATGATAGTTGAAACGATACTTTTGATGTTCTTTGAACGAATATCAATCGCAACTTCTTTTCTACCATTAGCATAAAATCCAATAGTATTTCCTCTAATATTTCTAATAAAGAATTTAAGCTCGGATTTTAATTTAAGCATCTTTTTGGTTACGTCATAAGCTTTAATGAAAGTATCTACATTTTTGTGATAGAACTCTCTTAATTTCTCATGATCTCTATTGACTGAACCAGTTACAAAAAGATCTTTACGATCTTCTTTTATAGCTATGTATTTTGGCATGTGTTTACCTTTCGTTAGTTTATTTATGACTTTAATTAAGTCTCAAAGCGCACTATAAAAATGCGCTTTAAGTCTTATTTAAGTTCTATTGTTTCGGTGTAAGAAGACAAAATTTCTTCATCTTCCCAATTTTCTAGTTCAAGCTTACTTTCAGCTTCATCTTCACTTAAAGCTTCTATAATTTGATAATCAACAACAGTTTGTGTTCTAAAAAATTTAAAAGTTATTAGTTTTTTATAGTTGTCAGGATTTTTGTAGTAATCTTGAACGATTTGCTCACCAATTATAAAAGTATACATATTAACAACTTTTTCAGGTTCAGAAAAATCAGTTGTAACTTTTCCAAAGTTGTCATTTTCATATTCTTTAATAATATTGATTACATTAAAAGCTTGATCTCCCAACCACTCTCGAGCTTTTTCTCTTCCAATTAAGTAATAATCATTATTAAAGATTTCTTGATGTAAATCTTCATGATGATCTTTTACATATTCTTGATTATTTTCGTCATGTATAAAATCAGTAAAGTGTGATCTGATTTCTTCATATTTGTACTGTGTGCTCATTTTTTACCTTTCGTTATTTGTTTTCGATAGTGTAATTAATACATAGACGAATAGTAAAACACACAAGAACGATTGAGCACTATTGTCACAGCCTAGTTCTTTATGATTATTCTAAAAAAGATCAAAATAAGCTGTAATTTGGTCCACTCACTACATCACAACTAATTGATTAAGTTGATCTCTGTGTCTCTCTGTAAGTCTTATTTTGTCACTTTTGATCTATTTTGAGCTTTGAGTTGATTTCTTATTATCTTGAAGTAATTGATTGAGATTGATTTGAGTTGATTTGAAGTGATCTGAATGATCGAACTTGAATTGATTTGAAGTGAGCTTTAAGTTTGTTTTGAGTTCATAACAATAATGAGTTTAAAAAAATAGATAAGACCATACGAGAAGAGTGAGCACAAACAAACAAAATTCGTTTAAGGTACGAATAACAAGATCAATAGAGTTTATATCCATTGCAAATGTAGAGTAGTCAATAACAATAAGCACTTTAAGTCACAAATAAAGTGACCACGCGTGAAATAAAGTATACACACACCACCAGAAATAATGATGGGGACACGTGGGCGCGGGGTACATCGATAACCCTCTCATATTTTTCTACCAAATATTGACTAGTTAAGCTGAGCCAGCAGCCACTCTTTCAAGTTACTACGAGTCCATATCTCAGTCCACAAGTTTGCATAAGCTGTAACTCTAACCTCTTCATCAGCGTCGTCTAATGAGCACGCATATTCGACATGATGGTTGAGCTCATGCATCACTAAGTTCAAAGCTATGGGTCCACCTTTTTCAATGATAGTCTTATCTAAGTAAATGATAGCTGGTGGTCCTGCAACATAACTACCTAATTGCTCACCTACATTACTTGATAGTATAGTATCTAACTGTATAAACTCTATAGTCTGATAACCTATAATAGTTGATTGTGGTAGTGCTGCTGCTGTATTACTCATAGTTTCTTAGTGTTCCTCTTAGTTACTTATAGTTACTCTTAGTATATACTTAGTATTTGACTCACAGGCATCGTACCGATACGTGTACCTATTAATTACATAGCTTTAGAGCATCAAATCCACTCATGTATAGGTTTTATCACGTCTGGTGTTTGTGGTCATTCTAGTGCTCTCTATGAGCGTTCTAGAGCTATTAAATCCATGTTCCTTTGTTAGGTCTTGAACCTATAGCTGACTCCATAAAATTATCGAGTTCTATAGCTAATCTTTCATCTTTAGCTTCTCGTTCTGCAAGTATAACATCTTGTCCTAAATAATTGGTCCAGTATGACACAGCCATTGCTAGTACATCAATTAAGTCATCATGTTTTAAACACGATCTATCTCTAGTTAATCTGCTCATTTGATAGAATAGCTGGTGTTGCATATCAAGCTCATAGTCTTTTCTAATTAACTCTTGGTCAACTACAAGTCGATGAGAGTTAAATACTGGTTCTAAAGTATCTATAATTCTTTTTTCTTTTTGTACTGAACTTCTAGTTTCTTCAATAGTACACGGGTGAATACGTGCTAATATTGGTTCTAGTAATCTATTAAACATACCGTCACCAAAGTTACTTTCGATAGTTATATAAGATACATCATTAGCTTTAGCAGCGTTTGCTAAGTCTACTAAAGTTTTTTCTTCGTAACCACCTTCAAGTGAACCAATATCAGTTAAATATAAAATACCATTTAACATTTTTACGATAGCATAAGCTGTTCTATCAGCACCTCTACCTGCTGGATCGATTGACATTACTGAACCTTGAAACGGAAAGTAATCATTTGATACATGCATTGGTGCTACATAGTAATCACCTTTTAAACCTACATTAGGTATCTCAGGATCTAAAGCTTTAATCTGATCTAGACTATTAGCCCATTGTATTTTACCTGGAGCTTCTTTCCAAGATGAAACACCTGACATAATAATTAAATCATTAAGTTTAAGTGGATATTTATTTACATCAGATAAAGTTGTATCTAACATAAATTGTAGTGAAAAACCTGAACGTCCATAAGACGCTTCACGTTCCATTAAGTCTACATCATCAAATCTATCTGGATCTAAAGCTTGACCAGGTTTTAAATTGTCTTTGTTTTCTATAACACTCTTAGCTAACTTTTTGCCATAGTTTATTATAGCTTTATTTTCAGGAAATCTTGCAGGCCAAATCTGAGTTGTAAAACCTCTTTCCTCTAATTGATTATAAATTGATAATTCTGTTTGTGGTGTTCCTAAAAATATAACTCTACCAACTTCTGGTTTAATAATTGAATCAAACTCTTTAACTGTTTCAGATAGTCTATCTCTCATTAATTGTGTTTGAGAGTTGTTAGCTGATTCAACGTCATCAGCAATAATTAAGTCTGCTCTAGAACCTGTAAGTTGACTGGTAATACCCATTGATTTACAACTAGGTGCATGTGATGCTCTAGCAGGACCAACATCAAATGATACTTTACTTGAACGCTGATCATCTCTCGGTTTTAAGTGTTCTAATATAGGTAGTTCATGAATTAATCTTTGAGTAAACGTTGAGAAATCATCTGCTCTAGTTTTAGACGCAGAGACAACTAAGATGTTTTTCTGAGGATCCATTAACCAATTCCAACAAGCAAAAGCTGAAGTAATCCAAGATTTACCTGCACCTCTAAAAGCTTGAACACAAGAACGCTTTGGACCATATTGTAAAAAGTCCGCCATATCGTATTGTATTTTAGTTGGTGGTGGTAAGTGTAAATGTTTCCAAGCTAAATATAAAAAGTTCTTAAAAATTTTTAATTTAGCAGGTACCATTATATTTTCCTATCTTCGTTATCAAAAGGTAAATCACTAACAATATCTATATCGTTATTTGACTGAATACCTGTTCCGTAAGTTTTACAAACATCTAAACAAACTTTCATTTCTGATGCTGATAGGTCTTCACCTGATTTTAATTTTGTATGTGCTTGTGCTATAAGCATATCTACTATTTCATTTGCTTTTTCTTTAGTAGTTAGCTGCTTTTGTTTTTCATCATTCATTATTTGCTCGTTAATCTATCCATGTGATTATAGATTCTACCAATTTGTTTATCTATTGACATAATTTCTTCTGTTAACATTCCTAAATGAACTTGAAGTTCTACGATTGTCATTAAAACATACGAAGATAAACCTAGTAGAATAGTACCTAGTAATGCAATCAGAGCTGTGTTGTGTTGTCGTTTCATTTACTGCCACCGATATAACCACCAATAACACCAATCAATCCTGTAACTGACATCTTCATCAATGTAATTACACTTTCATCTACTGGTCTATTTTCT
>PDMX01003791.1_pt1 | contig 17050 bp, 38 predicted proteins | sample 1515501 | NCBI WGS metagenome assembly PDMX01 (sample SAMN07343022, study PRJNA328102) | Marine metagenome, whole genome shotgun sequencing project. | biome: marine; feature: bay; material: water; isolation source: viruses from water sample < 0.22 micron filtered, nuclease treated ...
ACTGCGGCTGCGCTTCTGGTGATTCTGTTGCGGCGGGGTCCTTGTTTGCTTGCCTCCTGTTTTAGAATCACTTCCCTTTCCTGTGTGTTAAATTTGTTTATCAGGTCTTTTAGCCTCTGGGTGTATTTGTCCAGAGCTTCCCTGGTGTTTTCTATAGCTGCCGGAGCTGTAGAAATTTTCTCAATATGTGTTCTCCATGTGTCGCGGCGTTCGTGCTCTGCTTGGCTTCTTTTAGTTTGCAGATTGTTTCGACGTAAACCGCTGAATCCTTTCCATGCCGATTTTCTAAAATACTTTCGGACCGTGTAAAATGCTTTTCGGTTTTCTCCCCTGGATACGCTCGGCCAATGCTGAATCCTTTCGAGCATGTGTAAAACTGCGTTCTGTGCTGCCTCCTCTGCTTCGTTGTGTGCCAAGCCGTCTTTCCATGCGTGGCGATAAAATGCTTCTGTCATTGCCTGCCATCCTTCCGGTGAAAGGTCTGAAGGTTTCCAGGCTTGGCGAGGGTAGGGGCAATAAGTGGGATTTTGAAAACAGGCTTTAAAGGTTTCTACACTTGCGGTTTTAAATGCTTGAATGTTCATCGTTTAGATTCTCTTTCGTTTGGTTTTGTAGTGGTTCAAAGTATCAACGTGCGTCTGTGCTTACCGGGTTCTCCTTCTTCTAGATTGTGGTAGTGGTTCTGGCATTGCTGCCCGTTTGCTTATAGTATCGCCATGCAAGATAAAAAACAATAGGAAAAAATCGGTCAAGCTGTCGTGGTGTTTGTTTCACTGTTTGCGTTGTTCGTATCGTTAGCTACTGGAGGTTCTGGTGGTCAATGTCTTGGGGTGTCGTTATGGTTGGCAAGGTAGTGTGCTTCTATATGTGTCTTCCGTTCGCGGTGTTTGCCGTGTAGCGGTGGGGGTTGTAAGTCGTACTCGTTACGCTCTCGCGGTTTTCTCGGTTTTCTCGGTTTTCGCCGGGAAAAATGGGGAAAACTGCAAAAATTGTTCGCTTGACTGATCCGCATATTATGCAATCAGTTATGCAAACAGTTGTGCGACCAACGGTGTGATTAAGTGTGAACCATCCACTAGGTAAGGCTCCCTCATGATCACAGCATCGCACGTTATGCAAACAGTCATAACCAAGAAGTAAGTCTGATTGGCATAGGCTTGTACTGCCGCAATCACACTGTTGGTCTTTCCTGTAACCACTACTCGACAGGAGTCCAAGCAATGGATGTTTATTGCAGACATTGCGGGGAACCAAGTGATGTTTACCACGTTGAGCATGACATGGAACTACGGTTCCGAAAGATGTTCAAGGCAGGTAAGGGTTGCGATTGCTGTGAAGGCAAGGGTTCTCCTGCAAACAACGGCACAACAGAACGTGCCGACATCATTGCCGAATTACTCGGTGATGATTTAGACGGTCAAGCAGCAATGCTCGACGACATGGGTTTCATGTTCGACGACTGCTGACAGTTCCCGATAACGCTCACTAGGCAACTATGGGATGCCCTCATCTGAGCCAGGCCAGGCCAGCACACTGGTGGCATGTACGGCCTAGTGGGCGTGATCCGGTATTGTCCGGTTCCTTCAACAGAGAGGTGCAAATGGTCATATCCACTCGCACAGCTCGACCGCTTGGTGTCATTCTGCACCGAGGTCACTCGCCATACGATGGCAAACCCTACGTGGTTATCATGCCACTAGGCAAGTCATCAAACGGCAAAACTGGCAAGATGTTACAGACCTACATTATCAGGTCACACAAGCATCCGGTTGCTGCTGTGCAGTCAAATGACGATTCAGGTATCTGCATGGATTGTTCTATGCGTGGGCTTTTCCGGTCCAAGCATCGCAAGCCAAAAGACAGAACCTGCTACGTCAATGTAGGGCAAGGCCCTGCACAGGTTTATAAGGCATACAAACGAAAACGGTATGTCACCTATGAACCAATACTTCACGACCAATTTATTCGCGGTCGTAAAATACGTTTCGGAACGTATGGTGAACCAGTTCTTATACCAATTGACATTGTGCGTCACTTGGTGTCTGCAACTGAGGGCTGGACAGGCTACACCCATCAATGGGCAAATCTTCAGTTCTCCGAGTATCGCGACTACTACATGGCATCAGTTCATGCCCGTAGTGGGCCGAAGTCACGCGAGCATGCAAAGCATCTCGGCTGGCGTACCTTCCGTGCAGACCACGAAGGGTCACCAGCACCAGGCGAAATCAAATGCCCTGCATCAAAAGAGGCAGGCAAGCGACTGACCTGCGAACAATGCAACCTGTGCGATGGTGCAGGTACACGCGACAAGGGTCTTCAACTCGTAGATATTCACATCAACGCTCACGGTGGCAACGCCATCATGAGCGCAGTTAAACGTCTTCCGGCTCTACAGACCAGTTAACTCAGGAGGTTTGTTTGATGTATGAGATGCAAGTCAAAGTAAAAAACGATGCAGGATTGTACGAATGGATTTCTGTCCGTTGTACAGGGGCGAAGTTGCCCTATCGGTTCGAGACTAAACGTGAGGCATGGGATTCACTTCGCAAGTGTTACCCCGATTCGATGATTGGTTTTAAGGAGGGAGTCCGACGAGTAATTAAGGCCGAAGAAAGTGCAGGTGCAAATGAGTGACAGCACGATTGATATCCCTGGCAAGGTGCGAGGGGTTCGCATCAATCCTAACAGAGTGATTGAGCGGATGGTGGGCGGAAATCGACTCATGATTATGCAGCTAGTTGGCAGCTACCACGTTGGCCAAAGCAAGCGAGAAGTAGCCCGCGAGATACTAACGGGAACTAACAGGAAAGCATTCTTGAAAGGTACTACAGCATGGAAGCGAGGTGTCATCTGGCAGATTATGAAACAGCATGAAAAGAACATACAAGAATACAACGATGTAATGAGAGGAGTGCCATGTCGGTACTAACAAAATACAAACTGACAAGTAATAGTTTCATACATGCACCTGGTATCTTCGAGCATGCTAGGCGAATGTATGAGTTCCCGGTAGACGACAACTCAAAAACAGAGGCCATCGTCATACTTGAGACTGCATTTAATATCATGTTCACGATAGCCAAAAAGCTTCTTGACGGTGAGATTGACTACACTATAAATCGTCACCAAGTGGAGTTCTACTCCAACGAAGAAGTCGTCAAGCCTACCTTTGAGGTCAGATAGCTTGACCGGCTATTGCATGAAAACATAATATAGGATTGCCACCCAGCGTTAATCTCTTTCACGCTTCGCTGTACAGTTCGTAGTGGTTCTTACAGTGTCCAAAAGGTTCGCCTTTTGCGGGGTGGCTTTTCTATGCGCCTTATGGTTGGAATAAGAGTGTGCTTCTATATGTAGAAAGGAGTGTCATATGTCTTATGACCGCCTATGCCTGTGCGTCTTTTACGGTCGCATTCCTGTGCGACCACCACACATCAGCCGTCCGCGATGGAGCGGAATGATTAAACGATGTGTCACTGACCTGAAGGAGGAAAACTAAATGATGGGCAAGGTCTATGAAGTGTTGATTACTGAGACCATCCAACGGTCATTCAATATTGAAGCAACAAGCCCGTGGGATGCTACGGATAAAGCCGCAAAGCTTTACCTAGAAAAAGATTGGTTTGATTTAGGTGAGGTGGATTGGAAAGACAGAGCTATCAGCAATTCAGTAAGGAACACTGTTGAATGGACTCGGGAGGTGATTCCAGAATGATCATGCCAGCACTACATGTACGGTCACCGTGGGCTGGACTGATTGCGTCAGGGACTAAATCAATTGAGACACGACACTACCCGCCACCGGATTATGTGATAGGTGAGTGGGTAGCAATCATACAGCCACGATGTCGAGGCAATCCAAAAGCTTGCGTTCGATGCTTGGCGTACATCTCTGGCTATTACAAGTACAGCGATAAGAAACAGTGGGAGGATGAATTGACATCTCATCGTGTCGGTTCATCTGACCAAGACTTCGGATGGCAGGATGGCAAGCCGAAGTACGCCTGGAAATTACCGATGGTGGCAAGTGTTGATGACACATGGTACTGGAAAGTAATTAAAGGTGGTCGAGTTTGGACGAAAGTCCAAGTGGGATTGAGAAAGTTCCTAGAAACAACAGGAGGTTACGGAACATGTTCAGACTTCAAGTCTTTACAGACAACGATGCGTTCACTCACGCCAACGAACTTGCAAGAGTCTTGCGAGGTCTAGCACGGAAGGTAGATGACTTGCCTGCGGAGTCATTCAGCGGAACGCTCAAAGATATTAACGGAAACTTTTGTGGTACTTACGAATACCAGGAGGATGGCGAATGAATAATGAACGACGAAAAAAGATTCTTGATTTGGTTTGCAGACTCCAAGACTTAGAACTTCAAATCGAGGATATCGTGCAAGATGAAGCAAACTATCTCAATGCTATGCCTATAGCATTTCAAGATTCTGAGAAAGGAGAGAACACGCAAGAAACGATTGCGACTTTAGAGAATGCACAGAACACTGTGCCAGAAGTTATTAATTACCTTGAAGAAGCCTGCAACTAGAAGGATATGCTATGAAGGATACTGTTATCGAACTGCCTCGCTCAATAAAGAAGCTTGGCAATATCACTGACCCGAGTGGCAGTCGGTATGCCCTCGGTTATGTTCAGGTAGAGCGATGGCATGACAACACTATTTTCGTGGCTACCGATGGTGCTGTGATGTCTGCTGTATACGACACATCTGAAGACACTGCGAAACGGTGTGATGCCACACTAATCGCTCAGAAGCTTCTGTCTCGTGAGGATATCAAGAAGAAGATTCCAACAAATAAGTTTACTAAAAACTATATCGACTCTGAAACATTCGAGATATCCACCATACCCCCAAGCGGTGAAGTCAGCTTCAAGATGGCGAAGGCCGGTGAGGGTAGGTTTCCAACATGGAAAGAAGCTTTCAAGTCTCAAGCTGATATCAAGATTGCAAAGGAAAAAGGCTGGAAAACAAATTGGAAAACTTGCAAACTTAATGTTGCAAGACTCAAGAAAATTATTGACATCTACCAGGCTGAGAACATTGAGTCTGTTGAAGTCAGGATACTTGACGGAGTGACACAGGCCGAGTTCATAGGCAAAACGAATGACGACACTCGTCGCGTCGAGTCTGTCTTGATGCCATTGGGATTTTAAACAAAACAAAACATGCAGAGATGAGTTCGGTTTTCTCAGGACTAAGGAGGTGAATGATGATTACTTTTGTGATTAAAGAAGACGAGATGTTTGCAGTAAGTACCAATGGTGAACCGGCACCGTGCCAGGTAGAGGTTCATGACTATACATATTGTCCGTATGAACTTGCTGACTCTGGCACTGAAGAGGAGGTACTTAGGACTGACAAGGACGGAGACAACTACTGTGTTCTGACCATCAAGAAAGGAGACATCTTCTAATGACTAAAACTCACTTCGTGGAGGAACGATGAAACATAATGTAGGAGATGTAGTGTATTGGAATGATCCAGACAATGACTTTTCGTCTGGATATTACACGATTACACAAATCATCAACGATGAAATAGTAATGCTAGACCATAACACAGAAGTCTTTATTTGGGAGTTATCAAGACGACTAGAGAAAACCCTTAAAGGAGGTGAGTGATGACTAATTTTAATTTGTTTCGAGTGTGCAAGGAGTTTTGCAAAAAACATTGTGGTGAGCATTATCAATCGGTTGATTTAGAGTCCATTGATTGGCCGGGTATCTGGCCTGTTGTTGACGAGGATTTATGTCTTGAGGATTACTATATTGGTAGTGATTCAATGGCTTTTTTACACGACTCAGAGGGTGAAAGATGGGCAACAATCTCTGATGATGGGCCCGCCATACCCTACGAGGCTGGATTAAACGCTGGGCTTAAATGGAACGAACGATGGGATCATTTTGAACATCCAAAGAAGGAGGTGAGTGATGACTGATAAGAAAAAGTTTTATGTCAGTCGGTGGATTTCATATAAGCAGTACGTCATCGTTGACGCAGTTGATGCAGACGATGCCATGCGGATTACTGACAGTGCGTATGAAGAATTGCTCGACACTGATGGCATTGAAGTAGACCACACTCGTAACGGCCTTCCGGGTGGATACAACACAGTAGAGGAGGTGGAAGATGGACACGATAGTTAAGTCAGCTTTGGTTGCCAGTACCTTGTGGTCTGGCTGTACGATTGTCCCTAACAAAAACACTATCACTATGAATAAAACCATAGAGCTAGATGAACGAGCATTGGAGGATGTCAACGTAGGCATTCGATTAGAGTGGGTTCGATAAGGAGTGTATCAATGTCTTCAAGCAATCGCCTCGGCGATACAGATGAAGCCACTATCTTTCAGTGGCTTCTTGATTTACCTAGTCTCAATGAGATTCTTAACTGGCCTATCCAGGTTAACTTGTTGTCTCAGTCAGGCATCAAGCTTCACGCTGTGTCTAAGGATTCTAACGCCAGTGCGTCTGACGTTGCCCAGGCATGGCGTGAGTTCTCTGCTTCATTAGGCCCTGCCGTCACGTTCAACGTCCTGAACGACGAGCATTGGCGTGAGCTTGTTCCGAGTGTAGATGTCCCTTCAGGAGACACTTATGCTGTAGTGTGGCAAGGTGACAAGCAGGACGTTGTAGCTCGTGTTGTATTTGACGAACATGGCAATGGTATTCGTGCTGACTTCCATGTGGAGGACAAGTAAAATGGTGGAGTTCATTGTCAGCGGAGTGGTTCTAATTACAGTCATCGTATGGGCAGGGAGTGACTAATGATTTACGGATACGCAAGAGTTTCTACTGGGAAGGATGATCAAGAGAAGTCGATACCCAACCAGGTCATGGCGATAGAAGAGTTGGCTGAAACAATCGACGATTCTTTTGGCGGTGTCTTTCTCGATGATGGTGTGTCTGCCTACAAGATTGAGTTACGAAATAGACCTAGCGGAAGAAGAATGCATGACAAGCTAGAACGTGGAGACACAGTCATCGCCACAGATTACGACAGGCTGTGGCGGATTGGAAGTGACCGCGAAAGTTGCAAGGAAGCGTGGAACAACATAGGCGTTACGTTGCACATCGTTGGTCAAGCTCCACAAAAACCAAAGCAGCGGATCATGGCAGATGAGATGTTGATGGAGAAACTCAACGGGGTCATGCCTCAGTATCAAAGCCACAAGCATGGCGACAAAGTATGGACTTGCCACCGTAGGTATCGCAAGAACAAGAAGCCTTATGCAGCAATGCGACCGTGGGGCTGGCGGAGTAACGGCAAAGGTGATTGGGTAGAGAACTTTAAGGAGCGGGACATAGCCGACCGCATCACTGTCCTGCGGGACGACCAGGGTTTGTCTTGGAGGAAAATCGAGAACACTCTTTTCCTGGCAAAGATACGCAAGCCTGTGACCCAAAAGAATTCTTCGGGTCGTTACCACCACCCCGAGTGCCGGAGTCTTTACCTAGCAGCGGCAAATGAATATCCAAAGACTCCGCAAGTTCCTTCATCAATCGTCGATTCTTCATAGTAACGATTCTCATTGCCGAATCATTTACTTCACTCAGTTGTCTCAACGTCATGCTATCTATGAATCTTTGTACAGCAAACTCTTGGTCTGATTCGTCCAAGCTTTCAATAGCCAAACGTAAATGATCCAGTTCGTCATCAACCTTTAAGTGATTCTCTGCTTCAGTCATGCCAACACGTTCGCCAGGTGTGCGAGTCGCCTTTCGCATAAACTTACACATGGCGTTTAGTACTGCCCGTGCAAAGTATGCCTTCGGATATGGCAATTTCTTTTTGTCATATGTAATGGAAGCTTTAGATAATGCAAGGTAACCCTCGCCTTCTAAGTCAGGTATCATTGCAGACTTCTGCCACCCTGGTCTTTGTGCAACAAAGTACCTAGACAACATGCGTACCAACGGCATGTATTCAACGGCGAGTTTCTGTCTGGCTTTTGATAACTTCGATTTCTTTTTCGTGGGCATCAAGTCGCTCTTCGTGTTGTTCTAATTTTATTCTGAGTTCTTTAATTAACTCCGGTAAAGCTTCAACCGACTGTGCTATCAGCGCAACTTTGGCGTGTATAGAAAACGCCCAAGGTATAACGGCAAAGCATGCAGCCAGCAGGACTGCAAGTATCTCAACGTCAACTGTCACAATTGTTCCCCCATAGCCATCAGGGCCATTAGCCCTACATACGGATGCAAGCGACCAGTTTCCACCTGGTCCCAAATGCAATCCTTCATTTCTTCTTCTTCGGCACGGGGGTATGCATAGATATACGTGTGACCATTGCATGTTATGGTCATGTCTACGAAGTCCTCATCCATGATTTCATCATGCGAAGAATCTGGTAGAGACTCGTAGTCGTTAAACCAACTATCGAATGAGAACCGTGGTGCATTTGCCATTAATGCATTGCGTTACTTTCTTAGCCGGAGGTTCTGTTAGCTCGACGGGGTCATGTACTATTGCCTTGTCAGTAGTCTTGCACTTGCAAGTATCGGGACAGGGGCAGTCAGTGATGTGACCGTCACCGTGAATAATCTTCCCACCTTCACATATGCCACAGCATTCAGTCGGTGTGTCATCCAGTGGTGCAGCCAAAACATAGGCAGCTTCGCATGCTATGCGTGGTGTGTAGTCAGGCTGTGGATCAGCCAGGAGAGCAAGGATAAATTCAATCATCAGATAGCATTCCTATGGTTCCGAAGTCGGGCAACTTCTGTGGCGGGAATCCATCAACACCACCGTACACCCAACAGTCTCCGCTGCGTACACACACGTCGAAGTCGTCTGCGGATGTAACGATAAGCCCAGGCGGAGCCTTCGGGTATGACGAGGGCCAATCCTTTACTGGTTTATTCCATGCTCCCCATGAGTTGGCGATGAACCACACACGGAAGGGCCAGAATTCTTTTGTGTCGTCGTACCCCACGATTCCCATATCATGATTCCATGACCCTTTTCTGGGGTGTATGTTCTTACTGTTTGGAGTGCCGGACCATGCGGCAGACTGACCAGAGTGTGCGGCATAGCCGTTGATCATTGCATCCATCAAGTCCTCTTGAGACTTAATGTTTCGTATGTTGGTTACCTTCTGTTCGTTGCACAGTTCTTTGACTGCATCAGGCACACCACTCCTGCCCCACCCAGAACCAATAGTACTCTTGTATTTAGTCAAGTCGCATGGCTTGTACTTCTCGCGTACCAGGTATCCCGTATCTCTTTCAAAACGTGAAGCTCTAGCCGGAGACATGCCCTGACCACTGTGACCTCTTGCACCATACGTTGGCTCAGTCGCTCCACGCTTGTAGAAATCAAACGGTTCTTTCCGAACTAGGATGCGACAACACCGTGAGATGTCACGGGCGTTACGCGAACCATGCGAGACACAGTCTCCTGTTGTCTGCCGTTCCGTGAATGCACCCTTGTCAAACTTGGTGTAGTACTGCCACAGTAAAGCTCTTTGACCCTTGCCGCTATCTTTTATATTGCCTTCACTGAAGTAGCCATACTGCTGGGACTCAAGAAATTCTATGCGTTCACGTACATCCTCGATGTACCCAGGCAAACCATTTTCATATTCTTTAACGATGTCTTTATCTGGCACTTGCAGCTATCTCCTTACAGGCAGCAACGATGTCGTCCGTAACGCCTGACAAAGCTACGTTGTCTAAAGAGATGTGACTTCCAATAACCTCTTCGACGGCATCGTCTAAGTCGGGGTACTTTCCCACTAGGTCTGTGTCTCCTACAGCTAGGCCCAATGTGGCCTGGTGTATCTCTCGCCATGCAGCCGTGGTAGCTATTCTCTTGCCACCGTCACGCTTTGTAATGTCTGCTAATGATTCATAGATGCTAGCTACAGTTGACTTATCTTTTGCAGTGGCATAACGAAGAGCTTCAGCTACTACGCCTGTTGGTTTTACGGGAGCTTCTTTTGCAGGGAGAAATGTGTATGCCACATACAGCACTGCTACGAAAACAACTAAATGCTTACTCATGTCTTCACCTTCAAGAGAACTTCAAGGAGGGTGTTGCAAGCCTTCGTCACTTCTGTCGTCGAATGAGCCTGCCGTATTAAAACAACATCTTCTATCTGACTCATAAGCGAAGGCTTGGATGGAGCGACAGGCTTTACAGTCGGCACACTCCGTATAAGTGATTGTATGTTTGGCAGGTAGGCCCACGCGATAATGCAGACTACAACCACCAAACCAATTATCTGTTGTGTTGTCATAAAAAACTTTCCGTTTTAATTAACATTTGTTTCGGATCAATCAGACCCCAACCATAGATATCGTCGTGTCCCGCTCGACCAACATCTGTACAAGTCTCGCGTAAGACATCGAAAATATCGGGTGGGTTCTTCCTGTCTTTCCACGCAGACAGGTACAGGGCCAGCACTCCAGCTACAAAAGGCGCAGCCATGCTTGTGCCAGATAGAGTTGCATAATCGTTATTGAGCCAGGTGCTTGTGATATCTTCGCCAGGAGCTGCAACAATTATTTGTCTGCCCCGGCAACTAAACTCACACGCTTGGCCTTTGCTATCAACCGCACCGACCGCAACTGTTTCTGGGAACGCAGCGGGAAAATTCACTGACCCTGCATCATTACCCGCAGCGCAGACAGTGATCACCCCCTCTCGATGAGCTTCTTCAATCGCATTATGAACTCCCTTGCTAGGAGACGAACCACCTAGACTCATGCAGATAATGTCTGCCTGAACCCGAGTGGCGTGACGAACCGCTTGGGCAACATGTTCGTTGCTACCAAATCCCGAATGCCCTAACACTTTTAAAGAAAGAAGTCTGGCTTTCGGAGCGACTCCTTTACATCTTCCGCCGGTACTAGCAATGATGCCAGCAACGTGAGTACCATGCCCCAAGGTGTCATAGAACTCCGAGTCACTAGTGAAGTTACGATAGTCTGCACACTCCAGGTGCGAGTGTTGTGCAACGCCGGAATCTATCACGGCTACAGTCACACCTTTACCCTGAGACTTCTGCCATATCTCTGGTATGCCATAGGAAGAAACTCCCCAATCAACACCAGTTGACATGATTGCACTACCGAACTGAACTCGGTATGGCGGCAGGTGAACTAAGCTCACTTGCCTTCCCGTTGTACAAAATCAAAAACGATTTGAAGAACTGGGATAATGATACTGGTCACTGCTATCCAGGGTATGCCCAGCGCAGATACGTCAGCACCAAGAGCCATCAACTCCACATCGTCTTCATAATCAAACGTGTCCGTATCAAATGCCAGCACCCCACCTTCTTCAAACATGGGCAATACTATTCGTGCTACGGCATCAACAATTTTCCATCGGTCTTCCAAAGATATGTCCGTTGACCACGCTTTGGTCAGTTCATAAATTTGTAGAGCCTGGTCCCTGTGACTTAAAAGCCATCGAGCAATTTTAACTACGGTCGCCATCATCCGCTCCTTCACTCACGAGTAAGACGGCAATGACGGCATGACCTGCTATGTCCATCATTGTTCGTCTAATATCAAATGTCCTCAATCGCCCACCTAGTCTCCGGTATTTTTCTCCAATCCTTGCGAGCTGGTATCTCCAAGGATCAATGCCTGTTTCAGCCACACCCTTTGCGTTTGCAAGGGGTTCGTCTACGCAGTTGTAATACCCTCTCTTGCGGCTCAATAGCTGCCAGACGCTAACGCATACACCCCAGTATGGGTCTGCCTGGAGTAGTAGGCTTAGTTCTCCAAGGAGCTTCTCTATACGCGCTTGTGATTCGTCCGAGTTCTGCCCAGAAAGTTGCGTGATGGTGGGGGTCTTCTCTTCCGTCAACGTCTTCGAGTCCTTCAGTCCGAGCATGTGCGTATTCCTCCAATAGAGTGTCGATGAGTGTGTCGTTTGATAAATCGTTGCGGAGCCTAATAACCCCTTGTTCCTCGTTAACTAAGTACCATTCACCCAAGCGGTCTGGGAGTGTCGTCCCGGCCACTAGCTTGATCCGTATCTTGAACCTCACTGGGTAGTGCTGCATCAGCCAGCGTCTGACCTTGTCTATAAATTTCCTCTGCAAATCTTGGGGCATCTTGCAACCTCATAATTAAAACCCACTCTTCATTGTTGCGACGATGCAACACTACTGGAACTTTGCCTCTCGCATCCACAACTGCTTGTGCCAGCCAGTTATATGGATTGCCTTTCTCTGTTCTCTTAACCTCAACATGAATTTCTGTATGGTCGGTCTTGATGTCTGGCGAGTCCGGCCCCCCAGCATTCTGACAACCTCTCTGGCTGTTAACCTTAAAAACTTCGGACCAAGCTTTCGCACCGGCCCTCTCGCCTCTAGCCCCCTTGGCCTGGCTGTCTATTTTCTTTTTTGCCATCTCGCTCCTTTAGCCATGCTTTCATTTTCCTAAGTTCTTTAAGTTCTCGTTCGTAGTCAGAACAGATGTTCGCGTAATCTTCACAGACACGAAGAAGTCTGAGGATTTCTAGAGTTTGTTTTTCATCTTTCATATCAACCCTTTAACCATGCAAGCTCACCAAAATTGTCACGATGCTCGACAATCACGTAGCTCACAGAACCAAACTGTTCCTCGACTAGTCTTGCAATTGAAGTAGCTTTGCTTTTGCCAAGCACTTTTTCGTTCTGTCCAATCCATGTACCAACTTTGCTGGAGAATCTGAAATCCGAATTTTCTCCAAGAGTCGGCCAATACACACGTACCACCCATTTCGTAATAGTCACTTTAGTTCCGCTTAAAATGTCAGACATCTTCAGGTTCCCTGGAGGCCAGCATCGTGGTTAAACAATCGAGCACATGGTCTGGATGCTCATCACAAAAATCATTATCTATCAGGTAGTCGCACAAGCTTTCACGGCTTTGGATATCAAGCAGGTCAATAAGCAAACGACCGTAGCTGTCTCGCCACCACTCATGACTATCAAGCAATACTCTGTCATGGTCTGCATGTACCTCAATCCAATCTACGATTGCCTGTTTGCATTCAGGGCGGTGATTCTTTGTTCCGATGGGCGTTGCGTAAATGCAAACGCTTGCGGAGACTGCTGGCAGCGTTGTTCTCATAATGAATGTGTCAGGCCGAGTGACCCGTACAACCTGTGCCGTTAAGGATTCCGGTGTGACCACGTTAGGTTTCGTTCGCGTTCTGCTAAGTAAAATTTTGGTATTGCCTCGGGGTCTACGCCCAGGTGCTTTTTGTTTTTGATTTGCGCCAGGAACTCTGGGTCGTAAAGCTCCGGGTCGCTCTCCCTCTTAGCACCCAGCAAGATGCCCAACGTCAGGTCCGGCGTGTTAGCCACAACCTTTCCGCTGTGGTATACGCCGTGACATCTGTTACACAGAGTAAGGTATGCCCTCGGCGTGTGTGCCTTCTGTCTGTTTACTCCTCCAACCAAATGATGCACCTCTAATCTCCTTCGTCCATCTGACTCTGGCCAGTGACACACTGCACAACTTCGATGCAGTGCCGCCCATGCGAACATTTCAGCCCGCTGCTTTTCGTTCACGGTAAATTCCTGGTGGGTTCTGGACGTATGTCAACGCTCGCTTAATGGATGTTGCAGTGTCTCCTAGTTTCCCTAGCCCGGTATTGCAACCACGACACAACACACCCCGAACTTGATGGCTGTCATGACAATGGTCTATGTGTATGTTGTTGTGTACTGCTGGCTTCCAACTAAGTTTTTTTCCGCACAGGTCACAGCGACAAACTTTCCGAAGTAGTAGTAACTCGGACCCTGTTATTTTGTAACGCTGCATTAGGTTCTGGTTCTTACGCTTTTCAGCACAATAGTTTTCATTGGTGTATTTCCGTTTGCACTCTCTGCACCGCCAATGAAAGCCTGTTGCTGTAGACTTATCTTTATTAAAGCTTGTCTTGTGGCGGTTTCTTTTGCAGGTCGGGCATCTCACGGAGTGGCTCCTTCCAGAGAAAACTCCATAGAGGGAACGATGCCTGCATGAAGTTGTGCTTCGGTTAACCGGAGCCTTGAGCCATAGCCATAGTCATGTATGTCGCCAGCCTGTATCTCAGCGAGAGTAGCCCAACCAGCAATGCGAGCCTGCTTGTTTGGAACATCGACTACAGTCAGCACGTAGTAGTCAGCCCAGTGCTTCTGGTCAGGAAACACAACTAGGTCCGGCGAATGAATCCTTGTCGTGGCTTTGACATCTACTGTGCCAAAGTCACAATTAAAGTCTTTGCCGTTATCACCTTCCGGTCGCAGCTCTTCGTCTATCGGCTGACCGCATGCAAGGCTTACTGCCACCTCGCCAGCTAATCCAACTAGCCAGGTGCTATGTTTCGAGAGATGCAACCCAGATGCATAGTTACGCTTCTGGTGCTGACGCTCCTGATCCAGCGAGGCAATCCTTTGCCAATGCTGGGATAGGTCAATCCATTGTGGGGAAACCAAACTCCGTTTAGCCCTTCACCTCCATGAAGTTGCATTACTGTACGCTTGTCCACCGTGCGTGTCAAGAAGAAAATCTGGGCTTCTATATATAGACCATTGATTTCTTATTACTTGCAGGTCAGCCTTGGCTTTCAGGAAAGGGAAGCAAGGTGCGCAGGGAGATAGTCCCACCGCATGTTTGCAGTGTGACCCCTGCACTCCCAGCGTACCCTTGGCTTTCGAGGTTGCGGTCGCTTTAGTGCTGCCCCAGTTCGCACAGGTCTGGGGCTTGTTGCTTCTTTTACTGCTGTGTCAGCTTGAGACTAGGCTATCAACTTTCGGGCTTGCCTTCGTGGTCATGTCTCGTCCCTTCATCTCTCGTTGCCGAGAGCCTCCGCCTGTCAACCACACCAACGAACACCGACAGGTCAAACATTCGTTGTTAATTAATACGTGTCTTGTATGGTGAAATCAAATCATTTAACTGCAAACATTAATCCTACGTTTGCAAATGCATACGCAGCATAAGTAACAGCCATAGGAAAGTTCCCTTTGTAGGTTTGCTCAATCGCAACGTACAAATAAATCAAACCCGTGATTGCCACTAGAGGCACACTCATTGCTTTGACCTGTGCATCTTAAAGTCTTTAGCAAGACGACCAACTAACCGACTCCCAACTCTCCTGAAAATACATGGCACTACCGCATGAACTACCAGAGCAGCTCCCGCCAACATACAACGCACTCCGTGCCGGAATGCAAAACGAAAGTGTCCCGTGTAGGTCATGTCATTTTTTCTAAGGTGTCGTTTAGCTCGTCTAAAAATCATGGTATCTCCGTGTGTCTTTGTACGCTGATGCCTTAATCATAATTTGCGGCAATGAAAGTTCGGCTCGATGCAGGCCGTTGCCCCGACAAGCCTGCTGGTTCCGTTTTCTAATTTCGTATTTCGCTTTATCTATTCTTCGCAGCTCTTGCACTGCAAGTTCATTAGCCTCTTCAAAAGAAAGAGAACCGTGAGACTCAGCATGAATATCATTAGCGACCTGAGAAGTTGTGGTGTCGTAAAGGTCTGTGTATTTGTTCTCGTTCTCGTATGTCATCTTCCTGGCATTCGTTTTACGGGGGTCTTCGGATCAGGAATGCCGTACATGGCATTACCCATTACTTTGATTTCTGGGCTATCTACATGGATGACAGACCCATCTTTGAAAATGTGAACCACCCACACGGAGTTAACCATTGGCCCGTAATCAATGAGGAATAAGGCATGGCCTTCTCCGGCAGGCGTGTTCACATAGATTTCTGGACTGATACGACTAATCACAACTGCCCCATGTGTCTATCATTCGTTTCTGAATTCTTTCTAACTCAGTCTCTAGTTCGCGAATTCTTTTAGCCATCTCTTCAGGACTGCGAGTTACTAAATGTTTTCTGCTAATGTTCTTTTTCTTTCCGGTTACAGGCGTAGGGTCACTGCTCATTCTTGTCCCTTCGGCTGATGAACCAATTAAATAGTCTGTTTAAAAAACCTTTTTTTCGTGACGGCCTGTCGCCTGGAGGAAACGCATGCTCGATGTCAAACCGTTCGTGGAATGCATCGATTGTTTCCTCAAGTAATGCGTCCTTTCGTTTATCCTGCTGTTCTGAATTTGTCATGTCGCCTGCCTAATTCCTTTCGGTACAATCCTTTGATCCAACCTGTCAGCGTTGGGTTGTTAGCCCCCCACTCCAAATAACTTTTTGGCAACTCTGACAACTGTTTGCCTGAGTGCTTTCCTTTCAGTGGGTTTCTATAGGTTCCCACGCTACGCTTGCCTGATTTATTGATGTCGTAGTCAACGCCTGAAACTTCGCCTCGTGCTTTGCCTGTTGCGTTTTCCCGCATGGCTTCAATGAGTTCAGCTTTTGCTCTTCGCTCCGCTTCTTTCCGTGTGAGTTCGGAAAGTTCTTCAGGCGTAAGAGCAGCCTCGGATTGACAACTAATCTCGTTAGCAATTCGCTTTTCTTTTTTAGAAAAATCGCAGAACATATCAGGAGCCGTGATGAGGTTGTGATCCAACGTGGCATCTGTACAGTCAACAATTTTGAAATAAGGCTTGCCTGATTCTGCGATACGTTCAAGTCGTTTCTCCTTAGTAAGTCCTGGTTCATCAACGGTTCCTGGCAGTACTCGATTGGCTCGTCCAACAACCTGTAAGTAGAAAGTTCGGCTGCGGGTTGGTCTGCCGAGAATGACTGTCTTTGTGTCAGGCTGGTCAAACCCAACGGCACAGACAACGCAGTTAACAAGCACTTGTATGTCTCCAGCACGGTATGCAGCCAGCACATCCCTTCGCTCTTCTTCGTCTTGCTTTCCGTGGACGTAGGCTGCGCTGATTCCATAGTTGTGCTGGAGGTAGTGTGCTGCACCTTTCGCTGAAAACACGGACGGTGTAAACAAGATTGTCTTGCCTTCCATATGCTCCTTGGTGATGAGGCATAGCCGGTGCAAGTTTGCTTCTTTGTGCAACTCTTGTTGGAGTTCTTTTTGTTTGTAGTCGCCCCCAGAAATCCCAACCTTTGAGAGGTCAAGGTTTTCCAGCATCGCAAGAACAAACTTGTACGGGGCTGACCTCCCATTATCTAC
>PDMX01000934.1_pt1 | contig 16219 bp, 30 predicted proteins | sample 1515501 | NCBI WGS metagenome assembly PDMX01 (sample SAMN07343022, study PRJNA328102) | Marine metagenome, whole genome shotgun sequencing project. | biome: marine; feature: bay; material: water; isolation source: viruses from water sample < 0.22 micron filtered, nuclease treated ...
CCAACTGTATGCTTGTCCCTGATACCTATATACATCTGCGTCCCTTTCTAAGAATCCAAATTCAATCTTAGCACCACTAGGGAAGTTCCATAACTTTTCTACTTCTTTATACTTAGCGCCTGCAAAGGCTTTAGGGTATAGCTCACGGCTTTTGTCGATAAGCTCCCGAAGTTCTGGCATAGATCGACGAAGTATAACTGCTCGGTGTGATGCCCTGTGAGCAAAGCGCAAAGGATCAACTATCATTGCGTAGCTTTTGCCACCACCCGCCGCACCGCCATACAATACATCTGTTTCGCCAGCAGCCAGAAAATCTTCTTGTGGGCCTTCATTGGCTTTAAAGATTATGTTTTCTTGGGCTTCGGCCTGAATTGCTTTAGGTAAAGACCCAAGCTCTTCTTTAGTTAATACCTTACCTTGTGCCTTTGTTTCTTTGTTGTCTAGTTTGTTTAGTGCTTCTTTACTTTTAGCTACGCTTGTTTTGTAGTTAGCTACTTTTTCCTGCGCTCGTTGCAGTCTTTTCTCTTTATCCCGCATAGCCTTTTTAGCGGCTAGCTTTGCTTTTGTTTCGGAGTGAAACGAATATCCTCTTCCTTTAGACCCTTTAGCTCTGCCGCCCCGCTTACGTGGCGTTCCGTCTTTCTTTAAAACAAACTCCCCGTTGTCGTCTGTTACATATTTTTCGGGGTTGGTATCCCAATCATTAGCTTCAGGCATATCTTTTTCTTATTAGCTTGTTTAGTCCCCAAGGGGATATAGATCGTTCTGTCATTGCTTCTAAGTACATTGCACCATCAGCTAAGCTTAACTGGCGGTTTTTAATAAAAGGAACAATCTCTTCTAAAGCCTCTAGTTCTTTTTCTACAGGCTCTACAACTTCGGGGTTTTCTTCGCTGAGTTTGTAACCATATGGAATTGTGCTACTCGATCTCCTCATATTCTCCCTCAATAATAGTTTCTTTTTTAGCCGGTAAAAGAAATATACCACCAGCACTTTCAACTTTAACATCTAACCGCTCTTGTTTACCTAAGCCTACACGATCTAAAATAGTCTGAGCGGCCTGCATACGCAGATTAGCCTGCGGGATAGGTCTCTCACTATCCATAATGTTGACTATCTTTAAAGCCGCCTTAGGCGCTGAGTATGCTAGTATTTCTGTAGCTATGTCAAGTATTTCAGTTTTTAAAGCCTTTACGACAGAGGGGTAGCTGGAATCCGAATATCCTGCCAACTCTGCCGCCTTCTTAGGATCACCTCCTACTTCGGGCAAGTGGTTGAGAAAAGCTTGTTGCTTTGTTGTAAGTTCTTTAGAGGGCATATGTTTAACTTTTAATTATGTTTGAGATGATGGCTTGTTCACCTGTGCCGCTACCTGTGCTAACAAGCCTTTTTATCCGCATAAAACTAAGGTAGCAGAAATGCGAGGAAGTTAAACTATCTGCGTAGAACTCAAGATTACCTGAGGAGTCCGCACTTACGTCCATAACGAGAGGGGCGGCTACACCTCCATTGACTGCGTCATGTCTTCCGCTATCACCTATGGCTGATACATCAGGATCGAAGTCACCAGCAGGGGAAAGCTGTCCACCACTAAGTACAGGATGTATAGCAAACTTACCTGTTCTAGATCCCGTAGCGCCTCTAGCTCCCCAAACAACTACTTCTATACCGGACTCATTGGGTTCAAAACCTCCGAATCTAATATGAGCTGGAGCCTCTGCTCCTGAGTTCTGGATGTTCCAGTTATCCCTTGCTATGTAATGACGGGGGTTGCCGCCTGAGTCTAACCCTGAAATAATGCCATAATCTTCGTGGGTTGTGGAAAGATTAGCAACACCGGGGTCTGCTGACCCTTGAAAAAGGGCTACGTTTGTTACGCTTATTCCTGTAGTATCTCCTGCAATACTAATGGCATCCGCAAGAATTTCGCCAGAGACTGCTCTCTCTAGTTGAGTGAAGCTATTATAATTAGAAGGGGAGGCTCCAACTCCCCCTGAATTATGACCGAAGTCAAAATACAAAACCTGATTTACCATGTTTAAAACTCCCGTGCCGTACCTTGCTACAGCGTTATTAGTGCCATAACCGGCTATTGTGTTATTGAACCCATACCCAGTTACACTACTCATCACTCAGAACTCGGAAAACGCTTACTAGGGGCTGAGCCGTCCACGCAGTCATAGAGTTCGTAACACCCACCGCCAAAAACAGGCGTAAAAGTGCAGTCTATTTTTGCTCGGTTTAACACTGGAGTCCCTGAGACTGTTCCTGAGACTTTGTACTCAAGACCTATGTTTAAGTATTCAGAACCGTTAGCTGTAGTGGTCTCTCTTGAAGGCATAACAAAACGCATGGCTGTTAGACTGATGACAGACCTTTTAGAAGTGCCTCCTGACACATAACGCTCTTCTGCTAACCGCAGCTGCCCGTCACCGTCATCAGATATAGCAGAAACATTCTGACCAAGGCGTGGTCTAAACCATAACAAACTACCACTCGCACCTCCCGGATAACATTCTAGGGATATATTCATAGTCACATAGCCCGGAACATTGATAGGACTATTGAGCGTAAACTCAGGTAGTTCCACCCAACTGGTCTGTGCATTAGACAATGCTTTAGAGGCTTCCATGTACTGTGACCAAGCACGTGGTTGAAAGAAATCATAGGCTGATCTGTCAGGAACCTGAGCAGTAGCTGAGATAGAGTTGACCTGAAAACTTACAGCCTCTGCCATACCCGCTGCTGTTGTTATGTCTATGTCATTAGCACCAAACTCAGGAGTTATTCCCCATTTGCCTATGCTTTGAGTATAAAGCGCCATACCGGGAAGTGGTGTACTAACCGTCTCTGTTTCACTTGTTCCATCATCTAGCCAGCCATCTCTTGAGTCACCCCAAGTTACATAAGCTGCCCAGTTAATACATCCTGTCAACGTCCCGTCATCAGCAGGAGGCACATAAACGCTGTACTGAGTGCCTGCTAGGACATAATTCTGAAAATCTAATAAAACAGTAAGGTCATCATAAGTAGTGTCTATCAGGGTTTTAAGGTTTATCGTTTCTTGCTCACTAAAGGCACTAGCCCCTTTGTAGCGTGTGTTGTCTCCGTTATCTGTATAAGTATCCCATTTTCCCGCAAAACGTGAACCAGCTACGGGATCCCAGTTGCGGTTGAGGTCAACAACTTTGGTCGGGTTAGCATTAGTACGTGTGTTGAGGTCGTAGCCGTCAGGGTTAGCAACAGGAATAAAGCAGACACGTGTACTGCCTCTGTTAGCCCTTACGGATGCTTTAGAGCCTGTCCACACTTTAGCTACCTCTAACATAGAAATAGAGCTTTCTTTCTCGTTGCCATGCAAACCACCTACGACTAATATAGTATGCGTGTACCCATCAGGGGCAAACTCGTAAGAGTAGATACTGTCGTAGTCTACAGTCGATGGGCCAATATCACGTTTATTAACGGAAAGACCATTGACTCTAGTACCTGACGTAAACTCCGCATCCCACCTAGTTAGGACATCTGTATAAGGATCTGTGGCTATATTACCAGAGAAAGCTGTCACATCTGAGGCAGTCACATTGATAGGCATAAGTGAGCCAAAGTGTCCTGACGTACCTCCTGAAAGAAGTGTAGACGCTGTTATTTTTTTAGCACTATCAGCGTGTTCAACCGCTATTACTTCGGTACCATCAACCGTGTTTGCTCCGTAAACCCTGTTACTCTTGTAGCCATTTTAAATACCTATTTATGTATGTTTATCGACGCTTTAGTAATTGTGTATTACTTCTAGTTGGCCCGTCATGCTTGCTACTATCGTCGTGTCTGCAAAAGCTTCTGGTACATTTCCCCTTACCCAAAGAAAGAAATCACCCATCGGAGTATTGCGCCTTGTCTTGGTGTATGTCACATCTACCCCCTGAGCGGCCTGTATGTCCGCATAAGCGACAGCAGTATCAGGCTCATACATCCATGCCTTACTGCCATTACTTTCGTTGGTGAAGATGTGACGGCTGTTGTAGCCTCCAGAGTCTTTAGGGTTCAATACCACCAAGATCAACAGCGGCTCTGCGGGGTCATTATTAGTCATACAAGTTAAGATACTTTCTGTATCTACGCCATTAATAATATCTTCTATTTGTCCCCAAGCAACGGCTTTATAGTTTTCTAGTTCAAGTGTATTTGTAACTCCTGTCTTTATCCTTTGGTATTCTTCCAAGCCATTGGTCGAGGAAGCAAATATTGTATCAAACTCGGCTTCTGTAGGCGGTGTGGTTCTAAGCTGTAGTTGCATTAACCTGTTCCATTTACTGTGAGTGATGCTTGGCCTGAAAGAAGCGCATTGTTAAATGCTGTCATTTGCGCTCGTGTAGTTATGGGGCCATTAGGCACAACTACTACAAGCTTTAGGGCTTCGTCGGTGCTTGCACTTGGGTCTTCGTCTACAACCCCTATTGATTTAACTGTGAAATCTGAATATTGGAAGGTTACTGCCGCATGACCATTAGGTGTAACGGTAATAGAGTCAAAGTGCTGTGCTGTTTGTATTGGGTTTTGGTTATTTGCTTGGGTTGAACTCACACGGTCTAAGTATAGTATACAACAGTAATTACCAGTAGAAGGTGAACCAGTCGGCCAATCCTGCATATGGAATGCGGGTATCTCTAGACCACTAGAATTTGCTGCTCTTTCTGTTGAGTCTTTAGACTGAAAGACAAGGTTCTGTACAACAGCCCCGTAAGGGTCTAATGTAGTTCCATCCATATGTCGAGTGTTAAAACCTACTTCATTGAAGCTAGCGTCTGCCTTTTCGTTTTGGGACTCTGACGTAAATAACAATGCTTCTTGTACAGCAGGGTCAGTAGGCAGCAGTAAATCACCTAGCGTACCGCCTAATAGACTTTCGAGTATATCATATATCATAAGTAATTTTAATATCTAATAAAAAAGAATAAACATAAGTATAACTTATATACATGTTTATATACTATATAGTCTATTATACACTGAATCTGGGCATTTGTCAAGCCTAGCGGCTTAATTCTGTAATATTACCAGTTATATGCTTGGTGTGGTAAAGCCTTTAAAGCTGCGGCGCTATCTGGTTGCCACTGATAAATCTCCGTAAAATGTTTGAGCAGTAGTATATATCCCTAGGCCCCCCCATGGCCACCTGCCTACCCCCAAAGGCTCGCAAGCCTGTAAAGACTTTTAAAGTCTTAGCGCCTCCGCAGGAAAAGTCTAAAAGACTTTCTAGTTGCCGAGGCTCAAAAGTCTCCGAGGTCTTTAAAGTTTAATTCTATTAAACTCCGAAGCCTCCTTAGCTTTCAGCTACTTACAGTCATTTTCCCCTAAGACTTTTAAAGTCTTTAGAGGCTTGTGAGAATCCCCGAAGGGGAAGCGCTCGATTGATAAAGATTAGTCTTTTTCAACGCATGTGCATTGCCGGTTTCACCGGTTGCTGATCAATTATTCACCGTCAAATTCATCGGCAAATTAGCCTCTCACCGCTTTTGCAGGGACTATCCTGTGCATAATGCGTAGGATAGGGCAGGAAAAAGTTGTTGACAAATTTTCAAAAGGTCTGCATAGTGGCTGCCAATTCGGTGACGGCAACCTTGCTTCCATCGGATTGAAAATTTCTCTCACAATCACATAGGTAATTTATTATGAATAAATTTTCAAACATCGACACAAACCGAATCGCAACTTCAAAGCAAGTCTACGCAGTAGCTAGCCATTTTGCTAACATACATGCCTCGGTTCCTTCGGAACGATTCGGTCTGACCAAATGCTTCAACGCCATTATAAATAAATTTTATAATGATCAGGATGCTCACCTAACCCATGGTGACATACAAGAATTCTTTGAATTCCAAGTTGTCCCGACTCACTTTGTGAGTTTGCTGCGAACTAAGGCGAAGCCTAAAGCACGACCTAAGGCTAAGCCGAAGGCTGCTAAGAAAGTTAAATGCAAGGCACAACCGAAGGTTGATGAGTATGTGGCTAAGGTTGAGCCGAAGGCTAAGCCGGTACGAAAGGTCGCTGAGAATAGCGTAGCTAAGAAAATCAATAGCCGAATGGATGCAATCGAGGGTCGCTTTGATTCTTTAGAATCTAAGGTCGGCGATATTGAGGCCGGTCTTGCAATGATTCTTGAAGCGGTGCAAGCTAAGTAATTAAGACTTAATCAGCGAGCAGGGACGCTCGTTAATTTTATCGGAGGCACACATGATTAAATCTAACAAGCGTCACACAGAAATCAGCGAAGCTGTTATGCTAGTTAAACTTAGTGGGTGGATGCTGGTTGTTTGTTCACCGGCATTTATAATAGCTTTGTTCGCCTGAAAAGTAGTCAAGATAAGTCTGATAAAGACGAGTCGCCATTCAATCAATCGAGGAAAATGATTATGAAAAATACTAAACGTAAAGCTTTAACTGTCTTAAAAAATTGGGCAGCTAAACAGTCTGAACCTTTAGCTGTCTCTGATTTTGTAGCTGATTGGGTTTTAGATGATGAGGGACTCGATTATTTAATATGCAATATTGAAGGGGAAAATGGTTATTTGTTAGGTGACTATTATTCTACAGCTTATAGCTATTATGAAATGGGGCAGAATAAAGAATTTGTTTCAATGTTAGCTGATAAGAATCTTTATGCTGAGTGGAATAATGCTGCTGAGTTTTCGATATTTGAAATGTAATTACTATGGCCATGGATGGCTAACAATCAATCAAATAGAGGTGATGTTATGAATTTAGAAACTTTTTTAGTAGGTGCTATAGGTAAGGATAAAGTTGAGGAGCTACAGAAAGAGGGTTGCGATTTATCACAAAAATATGAAGGGGACGGCGTTCTAACAATTCTGAATGACCTATTAAACTGGCACGAATCAACTAAAGGCTACGACTACTGGTATGATATAGCGCACGTTGAGTATGTTTGATGTTAAGTTGAGTATATCTTAAGCTTTTTAATCAATTAAATAGAGGGTGATGTTATGAAAATAGAAGTCGTTAGCGAATTTATGGGTACTGTTGACGGTGAGCTAGTAAGAGGTGATAAGTTTCACGTTAGGTTTTCGGACGGTTCAGAGCAGACTTTTAAATGTTGTAGCTTTTCATCACTGGTGAGTTTTTTAAAGTACGAAAATAGGCTTTCAGAGGTAACATATCTGGCCGATTGTTAAACGGACGGCCTTTAATCAATCAACTAAATAGGGTAAAATTATGATGACAATTACTAAGCTATCGCCTTTAACTGGACTTCCTAACACTATGAAATTAGATATAACTCCCTATGAATATAGTGCTTGGAAGGATTGGGGTTATCTTATTCAAGATGTTATGCCGCAATTATCTAGTGAAGAAAGGGAGTTTTTAATATCAGGAGCAACACAAGAGGATTGGGATAGTCTTTATGGACTACCGGAAGAATGAAGCTTTATGTTGTGGGCCTTGTCGTTATTGTATTGTTTTATGGATTAGTTATAAACGAGATGTTTTTAAATAGTATTTTATTTTAATCAGAGGTAATTCAAAATGTATAAAGTCTATGGAAAGTTATGTCAAGACTATGCTCTAGAATCTGCTGACAATTTTATGGATGTTGGGCTGTTAGTTAGCCTTAGTATTCAACAGAATTGGCTGAACTGTGGTACTATGTTACAAGATGTAAGGGAGAATGGTATTGACAGCAAGTATTTATGGGGCGGTAAAGCTAAAACCTATAGCTATCTGCTACGCCATAAGCATATGTTATTTGGTCAGCTTAAAGCTATAAAGTCTAGCAATAAATCAGACGAGGAAAAAGCTTATAGCTTAATGAAAATCTACCTACGCATTGACGGTTTAGGTATTCCTAAGGCTGGATTTCTATGCCAATTAACCTTAGGTTTAGTAGGCTGCATGGATAGCCACAACATTAAGATGTATAAACTTAATCCAAATGCTTTAACGATAGTTAAAAACCCTAAAGGTTTCAAAGCCTTAAAAACTAATCGTATAAAGATTGTCAACTATATCAGTCTATGCCACACCATAGGTACTGAAACTTTATGGGACGAATGGTGTAATAATTTAGCCACTAAGTCTAGTAAGTGGCTTGACGGCAACCACGTTTCTAGGGTACACTTCGATTACTTATCAGGTGCATGTGAAAAGTAGTCAAGATAAGTCTGATAAAGACGAGCCACCTTTCAAACGCTGAGGAAAATGATTATGAAAAAAGTAAATAAAGATTCTGTTTATGTAGGTGTTGGCCATGTTGTTGGTCGTAAAGTTATAACCGAAGTTTGGTATAGTATTGAGGCGGAACGAAGCTACTTTGATTGGGTAGATTTTAATGGTGATGTTGGCTGTTGGTCTCAAGATAAACTTAAAGAAAAGTTGGAGGAAAATTGTAATGAGGGATAATGAAAAGTTTGAGGCTTGGGTAGGTGAGTATACTTCTTATATAGAATGGAATGTTTATACCGCTGTTGCAATCAGTAGAATATGGGCCAGTAAAACCAGTAGCGTGGTTCCTTATCATGTTGATTTAGATAACGCCGTATCCTTACTTGCTTTCGAGGATGGAACTTACACTGTAATAACTAATGATGGGGAGGTGAAAACTAATAGATTATATGTTTATTAAAATCTTTAAAGGCTTATTAGTATATTAGTTATTGTTTATAATGGTTACTAATAAGCCTTTAAATTAATAGATTATACCATACTTTTAACTCAATGTCAAGGAAAATTATTATGATACAAGGTAATTCTTATATGTTTGTTTGCATGGAGGGCTATAAAATTAGAGCCATCTATGAGAGTGCACTACCTGTAGGGTCAGGTTATTTTATTAAAGTAAACACCTTAACATACGACAACAGAGTTGAGGATGATCCGGTGTTTATAAATCCCCAACAGATAATAAAAATATATCACATAGACGTATGAAAAGTAGTCAAGATAAGTCTGATAAAGACGGCACTTGACAATCAACGTCAACGTCTGTATAATACACCACAACATTAAATCACTTAGGAAAAACATCATGAAAAAATTAGTTAAAGCAACCTTTAATATCTTAGCAACCGCCACTGTATCTGTAGTCTTTAGAAATAAAATGCGAGGTAAATTATTAGGCCGGTCTTATATTCTACGTAAGCGATTGAATAAAGATCGGTATGAAATATCTAAGGGTGAGTGCTTTCGTATTGTTCATTGCTGTAAGTGGGCTTTTTATATTGAACATAAGCAGGGTCGAATGGTCGGCTTTGATGGTATCCAAGATCGTGATGGTCAAGAAATTGTAACTAACTTAAACACTGGAGTATAAGTAACATGAATATAACTAACCTGTATACTAACACTGATTCTATTAATCAACTCAGGTCTAATGGCTATGGAGCTGCTGAGTTTGATATTGATGTAGCACCTTTAGTTTATACACCAAGTGACTTAGGGCCAGAACAAATTAAAAGCTCTAAGAAAGTAGTGTTCCGTACTGATACTTATGATGAGCTTGGTGTTCATGGGGAAAAGTATAAGGCAGTACCACCTAAAGAAATGATTGAGAATACACGTAAGATTTTAGAGCGCTCTCAATTAAATCTTAGAGGTGTTACTGAGGACATTCAAACGTCACACAAGGGGTCTAGAACCTTCGTCAAGTATAACCTACCAGAGCATAGCTTTATGACACCTGATGGTGATACAGCAACGCTTAGCTTACTTGCTATAACTAGCTTTGATAGCTCTTGGCCTTTCATGATTAGTGTAGCGGCAGAGCAATCAGCCTGCTTAAATCTACAGGTTTTTGTGTCTGGAGAGGTAGCGGTATTTAAATCTAAACACACTAAAGGTTTAGACATTAACCATGGTTCTAATATCATAATGAAATCTTTAGATGTATTTGAAAATGAAAGAGACTTGTGGGCTGAGTGGTATAAGAAACCTTACGATATATTAGAGGCAATGAAATTGTTTTGTGAGGTTGGTAATTGTAAGCCGGCTTTAGATTTCTATAAAGAGAACCCTCTTGCCTCACCTTTTAAACTTATGGAAAGTGTAAGAATAAATGATGCTGTAGAATATATGTGGAATAGGCACTTAACATCCTACACTAAACGCTTTGGTCATACATTCTGGGCGGCTTATAATTCTATAACTGATTGGTCAACACATGCTGGAGTTTCAAATAGAAGTAGCATAAGCAATCTGCCATCTATTCAGAATCAGCGCCAAGAAAAAGTACGTACTATTTTGAGGGCTGCCTAATGATTTCAATTAGAGTATTAGGTCGAATGCTTACCTTGGGCTTTAGGAATGGGTGCGGATTTGATTTAGAATTTCCAGCTTCAAAGGCAACGTGGGTTACATTAGATAGTAGTGGTGAAGTCCATGCTGCTGCCTTTAAAGGTGTGTTAGTTCTATTACCGTTCACATTTATTTCTTATGGTAGTTGTTATGTTGAATATGATTGGGATTAAATCCACATAACACCAACGACAGCGGGAGATAGATATGAGGAGAGCAAAATGGAAGAACAGCTAATTAAAGATTTTATGGTTTTTGGTAAACGATTTACATATGAAGATCCTGTTCTTGAAAATATTCAGGTTGCAGGTGAATGGGTAATGTTTACGGAAGCAGACCCTAGTGGCGTTTACAAAGATAATCATAAAATACCCCTGTTTGAAATAGTAGCATTTGTGAATTGGCGGATTGGTAACAACACATAACACAGAGCTTAACGACAACGGAGAGAGTGATGAGTAAGCAAGTACGGTTGGTACTAGGTTTAACGCAAGACGCTGAGTGGGTTATACCTGCGCTCGTTTGGGTTGACCCTATCACAGGCGAGTATTTTGGAGAGCCAGAGGATTATTATTTCAATGATGGGTTTGACCTAGAGGATATGGCAGAGGTACTATCGGATGTACAGGAGGCTTTTGAGTTGCCTGTCCTTAACTACCCGAAGGACTTTTTAAAGGAGGCAGATGAATGACACACGTTAAATATGTATCAACCGACCGCCTATGGTTTGCTTTAGGTTTTGATGGTGCTTTGTATGCTTTGGGAGACTGTGGTGATTATGAAGCAGCCGATGAAGTGGCTACGGATCTTGGCATAGATTCATTTTGGCTTGTAGATCCTGAACAAGCTCAACAATGGTATTCAAGACTCTCACTTGATCTCTACAAAACCGACCAAGCGGTGCACGATAATTACACAACGGGAGTATGAGAATGATAGAATATAGAGCAGTCAACTTTATTTTGTTTTTATTTATATTAAGCCCCTTATCTATGGCCGGAGTTGAGCCGGTAGATGAAGCAGTAGAATGGATTATTTTTTCAGAAGATCAAAGGTTATGTCACTTTAAAGTTGTTGAGAATTACAGGAGATGTATTGACTCTGGAGCTGATGAAGTAACTTGTGACATTGAGCTGCTTGATAATTATGTTATGTATTGTGATGAACCTGTTAAGGATTTTAAATTATGAGTGAATATAATATAAAGATTTTAAAATGTAGTGACTCAAAGCTGTGGTATGCTAACCTTGTTGGGAAGATTGTAGAATACTTAGGTCATGATGAAGTTGAATGGAGATCCTATGAGCCTCAGGGATACATAAACTTTGTTAAGCTTGAAGATGCCGAGTTAATTAAAGGAGAGCCTAATGTATAGAGTTACATACACAGAGAAAGGTAAAGAAGTTATTAAGTATGAGGGAACGCTTAATGACTGTATAGAATTTATGATTGAACGTGCCAGAAATAATGAAGGAGCTAATGGCGAAACACACTTAGAAATTATAAAGGGGCGGGTTGATGGGTAAACACTGGAGGATATGGGCTTTAAGTCTAGGTGAAAAGGCCCATTCAAATAGCTGCGATGCAGATAAAGTTGCTATTATTAGAACTATCTTTGCTATAATAAATTTAGGTACATGTGTACTTATATCAACAAACATATTAAAAGGTTGGGGTGTTTTATGACTAAGAAGTTTAATCCGGTAACAATTACTGAGGTGTTAAATGAAACGTATCCAGATTGGAGGTGCTATCGAATAGAATATAAAGGTATGTTAGGTGTCGAATGTCCTGAAGAAGAAGTAGTTATGTGGCTTCCGAATTACTTTGAAGCTAATAAACTTGAGGATGAAATAAATAGTTCAATAAATATTGCAGTCAACTGGACTGACTTAGACTTGGAGGATGTATGATAGAAACAGGACTAGAATATTCAGTGGGTAGTATAGTACAATGGCACTATGCCCGTAATTTAATTAACGGTTCAGACGACAAGAACCAAGTGCTTAAACTTATACAGGAGGTAGGGGAGCTTTCAGATAACATATGTAAAGGCAACACACCTATTGATGACATCGGAGACATCCTAGTTATTTTAATTAACATAGCAGAAAGAAATAATATGTCATTAAAAGATTGTATTGACCATGCCTATGAAGATATTAAACACCGTAAAGGTATGATGGTCGATGGTATATTTGTTAAGGAGGCCGACTTATTACCAACACCAGATTCAATAGGAAACAAATAACGCTTGACAAAGGCAAGCAACTTGTAGTATAATCAAATCTCAACACAACCACAGAGGAAAATCAACATGGCAATATTAGAAGGTACAGCTTACTGGGTAAGCGCAACAACTCCGAACACAAAGTTCGAGCCTTGCTACACAGTAAACTTAGTAGTAGATGAAGAGACTGCGGCATCATTTAAGTCTCGTGGCTTTTCTATTAAACAAATGGATGAGGGGCCATCCCTTACTATTAAACGTAAAGTTAATGGGCCTGCCGGTATGGTGCGTCCAGCCCCAAAGCTAATGGATAAAAATAAAACACCCATGGACGTATCAGTAGGTAACGGGTCGACAGTTAAAGTCCAGTATAAAGAATGGGAGTCTAACTATAACGGTACAGTTTACCGAGGACTAGACTTCCAAGCTATGCAGGTTATTAACTTAATTGAACATGGTGTTCCAGACGGAGCAGAATTTGAATCTTTAGATGACGAAGAAATGGAGGATGAACTATAATGAGCCTTGAAACTATAACACTTGATGGTGCGGTATATAGCTTTGATGACTTAACAGACTTAGCTAAAGCTGAATGCGGTTTATACCAGACCATACAGGTAGAAGCTAATCGGTTAAGTAGGTTACTTGTCGTTTATAATAGAGCAGCAGAGACTACAAAGTCTAATATTGAATCAATGTTAGATGATGTAGAGCCTGTTGCATTCGATGAAACTGATTTAGAAGAACCATTCTCAGGAACTTAATATGCCCTTTGTAAAGTACAAGCAACCTTGCAGCGAGTGTGGTGGTAGCGATCCAGTATCAGTTAATGATGATGGGTCTGCCTACTGCTTCAGTTGCAATACATTTTTCCCTAACTACGACGGCACATCGGAAGTGCAACCAAAGCAGTTTAAGGATAACGTAGTTTATGATGAGTTCATTCATCCCAAGATGGGATTCAATCCACTTACAGATCGAGGTATAAGTAAAGAAACATGTAAGACATACGGTGTTATGAGCACCATTGACGGTAGGGAGCACAGCTACCCATACTACTCCGATAGTCTTGATCCCATAGCACATAAGATACGGAAGCCAGAGAAGCAGTTTGCTTGGACAGGCCGTAGTAAAGATGAGCGTAAGCTTTTCGGAGAACAACTCTTCACTAAGGGTGGCAAGTTTGTCACTCTTTTTGAAGGGGAGTGTGATGCTATGGCAGGCTATCAGATGACAGGCAGTAAGTATCCTTGCGTTTCAATCACCGGTGCAGCCGCCGGCCTTAAAGATTGTAAGTCATCCTACGAGTTTTTAGATTCTTTTGCTAATATAGTTGTATGCTTTGACGGCGACAAGGCCGGACAGAAAGCAGCCTTAGAAGTTGCTGAGTTGTTCGGTGGAAAGACATCTATAGTAAAACATACCGAGGGCTTTAAGGATGCTTGTGATTATCTATCTAAAGGTAAGTCGGCTACTTATGTAAACCTGTGGTGGAATGCAGAGAAGTTTACACCAGAAGGTATAGCTAGGAGTAGTGAACTTTACAATGAGGTTATGGCTGATCTTGAGATGCCCTTCTGTAGTTACCCTTGGGATTGTTTAAACTTAATGCTATATGGTATGCGTAAGGCTGAGCTTGTTACGCTAACTGCTGGTACTGGTGTAGGTAAGAGTACAGTAGTTAAGCAGATACAAGAGGAAATCTTTAATCACACGACTGAAAAGGTAGGTGTATTAAGTTTAGAAGAAAGTGTAGCTACAGCAGCTCTTGGTCTGATGTCTCTATCAGCCAATAAACTTTTACATCTACCTACTCAGGAGCAGATGAAGAGACACATACTTAAAGATCCTGCTAACATATATCGAAAGCCCAAACTGGCCTTAACTATTACACAGGAAGAAAAAGAGGAAGCCTTTAAAGCTATGTTATCTAACGACCGTTTCTTATTTCTGAGACACGTTGGTAAGCATGACATGGAAAGCGTACTTAATAAGATTAGATACTTAGCCAAGGCTGAGGACTGTGGTGTAATTGTTTTGGATCACATATCAATCTTAGTTGGTATGGCAATGGGTATCGGCTCAGACGAACGCAAAGCTATTGACGCTGTTATGCACAACCTACGGGCTGTAGTAGAGGAGACAGGAGTAACGCTAATAGCTATTAGTCACTTGTCCAAAGCCGGTGGTAATCGAGATAGCCATGAGGAAGGGGGACGTGTAAGACTAGGAGACCTTAGAGGGTCTAATGCGATAGCACAATTAAGTAATATTGCTATTGCACTAGAAGGCAACCGACAAGCAGACGACCCTGAAGAACGCAATATGACGATAGTTCGTGTGCTTAAAAATAGGTTTAGTGGCGAGACAGGTGTAGCAGGATACTTAAAGTATGATAGTGAGACAGGCCGCCTTAATGAAGTAGATGACTACGATTGTGGAGAAGTGCTATGAATGTTGTGTTCGATATAGAAGCAGACGGTTTGAAGCCTACAAAAATACATTGTCTTGTTTTTTATCAGGTCGATGACGGTGAGGTTATTAAGTTCCGGCCTAATGAATTACAGCAGGCTAAGGAATACTTCTCTAAAGTTAATAAGCTGATAGGTCATAATATTATAAACTATGACATACCCGCAGTAGAAAAGTTAATGGGTATAGATCTGTCTGGCAAAAAGGTTGTAGACACTTTAGTTCTTAGTCGTCTGTTCAACCCTACAAGGGAGGGCGGTCACGGCTTAGAGTCTTGGGGCTACAGGCTTGGTTATAACAAAGGTGAATATGGTGAGCAGGAAAATGCTTGGGATAATTTTAGTGAAGAAATGCTAGAGTATTGCGAGCGGGATGTACTGTTAAACTATAAAGTTTATAATGCTTTGCGTGTTGAGTCTAAAGGATTCGCTGCATCCAGTGTAGTTCTTGAACATAAAGTTTATCCTATCATTGAGCAGCAACGTAAAAACGGTTTTCTTTTAGATGTAGAAAAAGCACAGGGTCTTGTGGCCCACTTCAACGACGAGCTTATGTCTATCACTAACGAGGTACAGAAAGTCTTTAAGGATAAAGTCGAGGAAGAAACTTTGTATGCTGTCGAAAAGAAAAGTGGAGGACTATCTAAGACAGGTAAAAATATAGATGGGATCAATAGACGATTAACTAAAGACGAGTTCAATATTATTTCTGCAAAAGGCTCTGTTGTTCGTAAGACAGTAACACCATTTAACCTTGGGTCACGTAAGCAAATAGGTGAATATCTAATTGAGTTTGGTTGGAAACCTGTTAAGCATACACCAACAGGGCAACCCATTGTAGATGAAGCTGTTCTATCTAAGGTAAAGGGTATACCTGAGGCTCAGTTAATCGCTACTTATCTTATGCTGCAAAAACGATTAGCTCAGGTTAGTAAGTGGCTCACCTATGTAGAGGATGATGACAGAGTTAGAGGCTATGTTAATGCTAACGGAACTGTAACTGGAAGAATGACTCATAGTCATCCGAACATGGCTCAGATACCGGCGACAGGTTCACCTTTTGGTAAAGAGTGCCGTAGCTGTTGGACTGTTGCACCAACACATAGGTTAGTGGGTATAGATGCAAGCGGGTTAGAACTCAGGGTGCTAGCCCATTACATGAATGATAAGGAGTACACAAATGAAATCCTTAACGGAGACATACACACC
>PDMX01002593.1_pt1 | contig 16196 bp, 18 predicted proteins | sample 1515501 | NCBI WGS metagenome assembly PDMX01 (sample SAMN07343022, study PRJNA328102) | Marine metagenome, whole genome shotgun sequencing project. | biome: marine; feature: bay; material: water; isolation source: viruses from water sample < 0.22 micron filtered, nuclease treated ...
GAGGACGAGGTGGCTGCTGCTTGGTTGGCAATCGGCATCGCTAATGCGTTCGGCTACGACAAGAAGTCTTTGGATGACCGTGTGATCTGGATCGAAGAGAACCAGGACATGCTGCTACGGATTGCCAAAGACCCGTATGAGAACAAGGAGTGGCAGGATGCTGCGTGTCCGTGGACGGCCTTGGCTGGAGCTTACGAGTGGGCTGGCTATGTTGCGGACCCGAAGAACTTCATCAGCCGTATGCCCATCCCGCAAGACGCAACGCAATCGGGATTGCAAATCCTAAGTCTGCTCACGCGCAACGTCAGCGGAGCCATAGCGACCAACTGCATAGACTCGGAGCAGCCGCAAGACCTCTATGGTGCTGTGGCCCAGCGAACCTGCGAGCTTCTGGAGGAAGACGGCAGCGAGATGGCTAAGTGGTGGCTGGACTTCGGCATCGACCGCACGACTACTAAAAGGCAGACGATGGTGTCGGTCTATGGGGGGACTCCCCACGCCATGTTCGAGTACACCCGCGCTTGGTATCAGGCAAAGGCGGCGAAGACGGGCAACAAGTATCCCCTCTTCAACACTTGGCAACCCTGCATGTTGCTGTCGAACAAGATTCGTGAGGCGATGGCCTCGCTGCTGTCTGGCCCGATGGCTTCAATGGCTTGGTTCCAAGAAGTGGGAAAGATTTGCTGCGAGCATGATCTACCTATCCGCTGGACTACACCCATTGGGCTACCCGTCAAGCAGTTCTACACCAAATGGAAGTCCGCAGCGGTCAAGACACGCATTGGGGAAAAGATCAGGACACACTCCCTGCGTATTGCCACGAACAAGCTCGACCGCCGCAAGTCAACGAACGCGCTGACACCCAACTTCATCCACTCGCTGGACAGTTCGGCCATGTTCGTGACTGTAAACACCGCGCTAGAAATCGGGGTCAAAGACTTCGCTATGGTCCATGACTCGTTTGGTACACTAGCTGCCGACAGCGCAACGCTGGCCGGAGCCCTCCGCGCCTCGTATGCCGAAATGTTCTCCTTCGATCTCTTGGAGGAGTTCGCCAAGGAGGTTCAGTCTTACCTTCCGGCTGGAGTGGAACTTCCACCCCTGCCTGAGTACGGCGACCTCGATCCCCGCTGTGTCATCAACAGCACCTACTTTTTCAACTAACGGAAAACTAAATATGAAAGCAAAACGACTCAAAGCCGTCACGCCTCCGGGCATCCTCATCTACCCGCACTTGAACGAGCCTGACCGCGAGTTCGACGCAATGGGTATTTACCACACGAAGATGCGCGTCTCCGGCGCGGACGCTCAGGAGTTCATGGACAAGGTTGCTACCTTCCGTGACGAGCAGTACCAGCAGGAGTGCAGCCAGCGTGGCAAGAAGAAGCTCAACCAGAACCCGCTTCCTTGGTCTGAAGACGAGGAGAGTGAGGGCGAGTTCATCGTCAAGTTCAAGCTGAAGGCTAAAGTTGTGACGCGCACCGGGGATTCCTGGGAGCAACGTCCAGCGATTCTTGACGCAAGCCTCAAGCCCACCACGGTATCTGTCGGTGGCGGCACCAAGGCTCGCATCTCTGTAGAGGCTAACTTCTACTGCACCCCTGCTGGCGACACCGGAGTTACCCTTTGGTGCAAGGCTGTTCAGGTGATCGACTTGGTTGAGCGTGGTGGCGCGGGTGACTTTGGATTCGCCGCTACCGAAGGCTTCTCCGACGAGGCTACGGGCACCGAGGATCTAATGGGAGCCGCCGACTTCTAAGATGCGGCTAATCCTGCCTATCAATCCAGTTCCTGCGAGCCGACCCCGAGTCACTCGCACGGGCCATGTCTTTTACCAGAAGACCTACGCCAACTTTCGCCGCGAGGCGAAGCCTGTGATTGAGGCAGAGATTGAACGCCAAGGGTTGGAGGGGTGTCCTATTGCTGGGCCTATTGATGTGAGCATTGTGTTCCTAGTCAAGCGCCCCAAGAAGACATCCCTCCAGTACCCCAAGCCTGACATCGACAACTACAGCAAAGCTATTCTGGACAGCCTCAACGGAAAGCTCTTTGTCGATGACTACCAGGTAGTCCTGCTTACCGCAGTCAAAGCGTGGGCAGAGCCAGAGGAAGAAGGCCAAATCGAAATCTACATGGAGCAACGCAATGACCCAGAGTGACACAATCCTGAACTACCTAGAGCAACACGAATCCATCTCGCCCGTCGAGGCTTTGACCGTAGCTGGCTGCTTCCGCTTGGCCGCACGGATCAACGACCTTCGGAACCGAGGGCACAAAATCGAAACTAAAATCAAACAAGATATAAACGGAAGGCGCTATGCACGATACCAACTCGTTTCTAAGGCATGAGGAATGTTCATGCGGAAGTTCAGACGGGCGAGCCGTCTACGGTGACACAGACACGCAAGAGGTCCACCACAAGTTCTGCTTTGTGTGTGGCGCAACCTTCTGGCCTGACGGACACGAAGCGGTCAAGGAGGTAAACTGGATGTCTGGTGATTTTATACAACACAGCCCGACCGAACTGGGAGTGCGCCGTATTAGCCGAGCCACTTGCGCGAGAGCAGGGTACGGCGTGGGGGAGAGCAAGGGCCAGCCTGTTCAAGTTGCAGACTACTGCGATGACACGGGGGTACTTGTTGCCCAGAAGGTGCGCTACCCCGACAAGAAGTTTGAGATCAAAGGCAACGCTCAGGCAATGGGGCTTTGGCAAGCTCACCGATTCCGCAACGACCGTGGGCGCGTCCTGACTATCTGTGAAGGCGAGATCGACACCCTAGCTTTGGATCAAACTCTAGGCGGGAAGCGGCCATGTGTCTCTCTGCCGAACGGGGCTCAGTCCGCGAAGAAGGTGGTGGCAAAGAACATCGAGATGTTGGAGACCTATGAGTCCGTCATCTTCTTCTTTGACGCGGACGCTCCCGGCAGAGCCGCCGCTATTGAATGCGCCTCTCTGCTTACTCCTGGTAAGGCGAAGATTGCGCTGCCCCCGAACGGCTGTAAGGACGTTGGCGAGGCGGTGGAGAAAGGGCTCTACGAAGAACTAACGAACGCTTGGTGGGAGGCTAAGACCTACCGACCGGACGGCATCTTGACCACAGATGACCTGAGAGACTTGCTGACCAACGAGGTCGAGGTTCCCTCGGTGACTTGGCCCTACCCGAAGATCCAGGAACTGCTAAGGGGTTGCCGCGAAGGCGAGATCACCGTGATCTCCAGCGGTACTGGTATGGGCAAGAGTCAACTCTGCCGGGGACTCGCGCACCACATGGTTAGTGAGAACGCTAAGGTTGGCTACATCGGCCTTGAAGAGTGCGCCGTGCAGACGGCCCTCGGTCTTCTTGGTCAAGCCCTAGACAAGCCGCTACATCTTGACCGCTGTGGCCTGTCGCCGGAACAGTTGGCCGACGAGATCGACACGCACTTCAAGGACCGACTGGTAGTCTTGAAGCACGACCCGTCTAGCAAGATCGCCAGCTTGCTGTCGCGCATCAAGTACATGCGGGTCAGCGAAGGCTGTCGGTTCGTGATCCTCGACCACTTGCACATGCTGATCTCCAACGCCCCCGAAGGTGGGGAGCGTCAGTTCATCGACTCAACGATGGCCCAACTTCGGGCTCTGGTGGAGTCCACGGGCATCGGGATCATTTTGGTGTCCCACCTGAGGAAGTCTCAGGGCCAAGCGCATGAAGAGTCGGGGGCAATCTCGATCTCCGACCTGCGTGGCTCTGGCTCTATCGCCCACTACGCCAACTCGGTGGTCTTCTTGGAGGCTCCCGACCGCGACAACGAGCCGAACCTGCGGAGACTGCGGGTAGGCAAGAACCGTTTTTCTGGTCAGATCGGAGAAGCTGACTGCCTTCGCTACGACGAAGCAACCGGAAAGTTGAACGCAGTTGAGCCCATGTTTGAGTCTACGCCACTTGAGGAGGTGCCATTTTGAGCGATCTAGTTTTTGACATTGAGACTGACGGTCTCGACCCCACCGTTATCCATTGCATTGTGACGATGGATGAGAACGGAGAGATCCGGCGTTACAACCACGCCGAAGAAGGTAACTTCACTCTAGGCTTAGAGGCGCTGGCTGAGGCTGATGTGCTTATCGGCCACAACATCATTGGGTACGACCTGTGGGCTATCCGCAAGTTGTACCCCGACTGGACTACCTCTGCCGAGATCAAGGACACCTTGGTCTACTCGCGCCTTGGCTGGCCGAACATCCGCGAACTAGACCACCAGAAGAAGTGGGGCGACCTTGAGAAGAAGTCAGGTTCCCACTCCCTCGGTGCTTGGGGTGACCGCTTGGGCTTCAAGAAGTGGTCTCACGTTGTTGAGGACAAGTCCATGTTTGAGCGGTGGAGCCGCGAGCTTGAGGACTACTGCCAGCGCGATGTCGAGGTCAACCACAGGTTCTGGCAGGAGTGCAAGAAGAAGGACTTGAACGAAGGCTCTGTCAACTTGGAGCATCGGATCTTCACCCTGATGCACGACATGGAGCACTACGGGTTTCTGTTTGACCGCCGCAAGGGCGAGAGGCTGTATGCGCGGCTCTGCTCTCAGCGGGACCGTATCCGCGAGGAGATGAAGTCAATCTTCCCGACCAAGGTAACCGAGCGTATCTCGGAGAAGACGGGCCGCAAACTCAAGCCTAAGGTTGAGGAGTTCAACCCTGGTAGCCGCAAGCAGATTGCCGAGCGGTTCATGGAGCGAGGCTGGAAACCAACCGAGTTTACGCCTGACGGTAAACCGAAGGTTTCAGAGACAGTTCTAGTTAGCCTAGAGGGGACGATCCCCGAAGCAAGGGTTCTCAAGGACTACCTGCTGGTGACAAAGCGTATCGGGCAGCTTGCCGAAGGTAACCGAGGGTTGCTAGGGGAGGTCGCAAATGACAATCGCATCCACGGCTCTGTCAACAGCAACGGCGCAGTCAGCGGACGCATGACACACAGGGCTCCCAACCTTGCTCAGATCCCGGCAGAAGAGACCTTCCGCGAGTTGTTCACGGTCCCTGACGGGTTCGACCTAGTGGGCTGCGATGCCTCAGGTTTGGAACTCCGCTGTCTGGCTCACTATATGTATACCTGGGATGACGGGAAGTACGCTGACCAGATCCTTAGCGGTGACATTCATACGATGAACATGGAGGCTGCTGGGTTGACCAGCCGCTCCCAAGCCAAGACTTTGATCTATGCCCTGATCTACGGGGCGGGTGACGCAAAACTGGGCGAGATCATTGACGGTGGACTCAAGGAAGGCCGCGCTCTCCGCAAGCGTTTCCTTGATCGGACCCCCGCTCTCAAAAAACTGACCGAGATGGTCAAACAAAAAGCTAAGGTTCAGGGCCACCTGACGGGACTAGACGGACGCACGCTGTATTGCCGGAGTCCCCACTCTGCCCTGAACCTTCTTCTACAATCTGCCGGAGCGGTCGCAATGAAGACCGCAACCTGCATCTTCAGCAACCTCCAAGCCAAGCACGGCTTCGTGAAGAACGAGGACTGGGCCATTGTCGCCCATGTCCATGACGAATGGCAGACCGAGTGCCGTTCGGTGACCAGTTCGCAAGTAGCGAAAAACGCTTGCCTGTCGATTGAACAGGCAGGTGAGGCTTTTGATTTCCGAATCCCCCTAGCTGGCGAGGCCCGTATTGGAAAGAACTGGTGGCAGACACATTGATCCCGCATACGCGGCTGGGTTCCTCGACGGCGAAGGGTGCTTCCGTTTTCTAAGCGGCCCCCGAGTCGAAGTAAGTTCAACTTACCGCGAGATCCTATGCCAACTAGCGGACACTTATGGAGGAACCGTTGCTAAGAGAGAAGACGCAACCGAAACCTGCCGCCCCTGCTGGGGATGGGCAGTCAACGGGGATGCCTGTCGGGACTTAGTAAAGAGTGTGCGCCCTTGGCTTGTTGAGAAGGCTCACCAGGCCGACCTACTGCTCAAGGGCCACAGGTACGCCGCAAGGTCAGCAATGCGGCTCCAAGTCAAACGCGAACTGAAAGACCTGAAACGCATCCACCACCTATGGGCTCCCCCGACCTCTCCGAATACGACAGCAACGTCCTCATCAACGAGTTGCTGGACCGCTATGCCGCTCTGGTCATCTTCGGAGAGCGGAAGACCAACAACCCAAAAGAACGATACATCTGTGCCGCCGAGGGACCACTCCAAAAAGTGCTGTCTCTTATTGTAAATGGCTCAGACTACGCAACCGAGATAATCAAGGAACTCAACAACGATGACGAAGACGATACTGATTGATGGAGATATTCTGGCTTACCGGACAGCAGCGGCTGTGGAATACGCTGTATGCTGGGATGCCGACCAAGACCTGTGGTCACTTACGGCTGATGCGCGTGAAGCCAAGCAGCGTATTGACCTAGAGATTGTGGCTCTCAAGCAGCGGCTGGAAGCTGACAAGGTACTGATTGCTTTCAGTGACGCTAAGAACTTCCGCAAGGAGGTCTTGCCTACCTATAAGTGGAACCGCAAGGCTACTCGCAAGCCCACCATCCTGCCGGAACTGCGGGACTACTGCATCAATACCTACCCGACACGGGTGATCCCAAGGCTGGAGGCTGACGATGTTCTAGGCATCCTCGGAACCTCGCGGACACTCAAGGGAACCAAGATCATCGTGAGTGAGGACAAGGATCTTCTCCAGATTCCTGGGTATGTCTACCGCCCCTCGGAGGACACCGTTCACAAAATCTCAAAGCAGAAGGCAGACCGCTGGTTCTTCACTCAAGTCCTGACTGGCGACTCGACAGATGGCTACACAGGGCTTCCCGGCTGCGGCCCCAAGACTGCCGAGAAGATCCTACAGGTTGGCTGCTGGGGCGAAGTGGTCGAGGCATACGAGAACAAGGGGCTCAATGAAAACGAGGCCCTTACGCAAGCACGGGTGGCGCGTATTCTCCGCGCTTCAGACTTCAACTTACGGACAAATAAGGTAAAGCTATGGGCACCGAAGGAGGCCAAAAGTGACTGATTTGATTTCACCTACTGATGTTGAGGCGTGGCTACGCGAACCTACAAGGGCAAACGCTATGGATGACAAGGAACTGTTTGCCTACCACGCCGCCATGTGCAGCAGAGCCCTAAAGATATGTAGGGCTAAGAACCACGACTATGCTACGGGCGGCAACGCTGGTCCGTTTGCCAACTTTGCTCGCGTTGAGGCTATGGGCGTGATGACTACCGAGCAGGGTTTCCTGGTGCGGATGATCGACAAGATGTCCCGCCTGAGTACGTTTGCAAAGGCAGGTAAACTCAAGGTTGCGGACGAGGGGGTGCAGGATACCCTCATGGATCTGGTCAACTACACCGTCCTCCTGAGTGCCTACATCCACGATAAGGGGGAAAATCATGGGTAATAGCGGTGACCTTACGGAATCTACCCCTTTTCCACGGGTCACTAAGGCCCTTTTGAAAGACTTAGACGAGCGGTTTCCCGCCCGATACCCCAGTCTCGACTGGACCGACAGAGAAATCTGGTATCGCGCAGGGCAACGCTCCGTCATTGAGTTTTTACTTGACCGCTTTGAAGCCCAGATCGAACGAGGGAAACCCTAATGTGCCTAACTAGTAGTAAGCCTAAAATGCCGGAGATGCCCCCACCTCCACCTCCCGTGCCGCCACCCCCCACGCGCATGACTAAGAAGATCAAGCCTACGCCGTCTGCTGCGAGCAGGATGACTTCTTCAGGTTTCAAGGGTTCCCTCTCAAAACTCCTAATCCCCCTCAATCTGCCGCAGTAACAGATGGATTACTTTAGTGCCTCAGGTCTGTACACGAAGCTAGAAACCAAGCGAGACAGCTACCTGAGGCGAGGGCGGGATGTGGCAAAAGTCACTATCCCCCACCTGTTGACGGAAGAAGGGCACAGCCACGCCTCCAAACTGGCGACTCCCTACCAGTCTATTGGAGCCCGTGGGGTCTCGAATCTAGGCAGCAAGCTCCTCCTCTCCCTGCTGCCCCCGAGCCAGCCCTTCTTCCGTCTTCAAGTTGACCCGTTCACTCTGGAGCAACTAACGGGGATGGACGATGTACGCACGGAAGTCGAGGCTTCTCTCGCGGACATTGAGAACGCTGTTCACGGCGAGATCGAGTCTATGGCCCTACGGGTCGAAGTCTTTGAGGCCCTGAAGCAACTGGTGATCTGCGGCAACGCGCTGCTGTTCCTGCCCCCTGAGGGCCGAATGCGGATCTACAAGCTGGACCGCTACGTCCTCCAGCGGGACTACCAAGGGAACATTGAGACCATCGTGGTCAAAGAGACCATTAGCCCCGCCGCGCTCCCTGAGGAGATCCGAGCGGCCCTGCCTTCGGAGTCTACCGGAGGCCCTGAAGGGGTCGATATCTACACATGCGTTCACCGCAAGGATGCCGAGACGTTTGAAACGTGGCAGGAAGTTGCTGGCGAGCGTGTGCCGGGGACCGAAGGTTCCTACCAGTCTGGCACGCTGCCCTACCTAGCCCTTCGGATGAACTCCGTGACTGGGCAGGACTACGGGTACGGTTACGCTTCCGAGTTGTACGGGGACCTAACCTCTCTGGAGGCCCTGAGCCAAGCTATGGTCGAGGCTGCTGCGGCAGCTTCCAAGGTCTTGTTCTTGGTTGACCCTGCGTCTCCTACCCGAGCTAAGACTCTAGCGGAGTCCCCCAACGGTGCAATCCGAGAGGGTCGCGCCGACGATGTGTCTGTCCTGACTCTGGGCGGCAAAGCGTCCGACATGCGGATTGCCTACGAGGCGATCAACAACATTGCCGAGCGTCTTGGCTACGCCTTCATGCTGAATACCAGTATCCAGCGGAAGGGCGAGCGAGTCACAGCGGAGGAGATCCGCTACATGGCCCAGGAACTTGAGGACTACCTCGCTGGAGCCTACAGCCTTCTGTCGCAGGAACTTCAGTTACCCTTGGTGACTCTGGTTATGTCCCGTATGCGCGAGCAAGGCCGACTCCCTGAGATCCCTGACGAGATCGTCAAGCCCACCGTGGTCACGGGAATCGAAGCTCTAGGCCGAGGACACGACCTGACGCGCTTGGATGTCTTCATTGCTGGTGCGATGCAGACCTTCGGTGCCCCCGTCCTTGAGCAGTACATCGACATTCGAGACTACCTGACTCGCCGCGCAACGGCGTTGGGGCTCCCGATCAAAGGTCTAGTGAAGTCTGAAGAAGAACTACAGGCGGCACAGCAGCAAGCACAAATGGCTGGCATGGTCCAGCAGTTCGGCCCTCAAGTTCTTGATATGGCGCAAGAGGGCGCAACCCAACCCCCCACGGAGGAGTAAATGAGCACCTACAATAAGGTCACGTTTGAGGACGGCATGGCTGGCGAGCAGCCTGTTGACGAAGCTATGGAAGCCGCGAAGGCCGAGGCTAACCCTGAGGTACTTGACGGAGACCTTGCTATCCCGAGTGAAGAAGACACGGGATACGGCGACCTACTCGCTGATAAGTTTGGTGGCGATGTTGAGAAACTTGCCCAGGCTTATGGCGAGCTAGAACAAAAGATGTCCAAGGGTTCTCAACCAGAAGAACCTGCGGCACCTGTGGATGCAGCGGACATGGGTACAATCCAGCCGTACATTGACGAGTTTGCGTCTACCGGAGAACTGACCGATGCCTCGCGTGAGGCTCTGGAGAAGATGTTCCCTGCCGCTCTGGTTGAGGACTACCTCGCTAAGTCGGCTATGGCCCAGCAGTACGCCGCATCGCAGGAAGAACAGCATCTTGCAAACATCTACGATACCGTAGGTGGTGAATCCCAGTACGCACAGATGGTCAACTGGGCCTCAAATACTCTGTCACCAGAGGCTATTGAGGCGTTCAACGATAGCGTCAACGGCACGGCTCATCAGGCCGAGTTAGCCGTTCGCGGTCTTGCGTCCCAGTTTGCGGCCAGCGGGGCACCTAAAACGCCCAACCTCCTTCAGTCAAAGCCCGAAGGCGTAACAGGAATGGCTCCTTATGAGTCCTTGAGTCAGGTCACCCGTGACATGGCAACCAAGGAGTACAAGGAAGACCCTGCGTTCCGTGCCAAAGTCCACGCCCGTATGGGTGTCTCCAACGTAATCTGAGGATCTAGTTATGCCTGAAGTCTCTCCCGGTTCCCTGTTCAGCACCAGCGAAGGCTGGTTCACTTCCATCACCACTTACATGATGAGCGACCTGATTGCGGGTAGCAGCGACTGGCGAGTTCAGTCTGCTGGTGCTGTCGCACTCGCCATCATTGTCGGCGCATACATTGTCATGCGAGCTAAGGTCAAGATGGCTGAAGCTCCCAAGGAGGGCGTGTAATGAAGCGTCTTGCCCTTGCTGCGGTCTTCACTCTGATGACCGGATGCGCCGTCTTGGAAAAGGAAGTGTTTCTCGACAATCCTGACGGCACGGTCACGGAGACCACCGTTGGCGACATCATCGCTGACTCGGCAACTCCGACTGGTGAAGCTGTTGGCACCGTAGTCACAGGCTTCACCGCCAACCCCATGCTCGGCGGCGGTGCTGCCGCGCTAGTGGCGGGCCTCCTTGCGGGGCTACGCCGCAAAAAGAAACAAGCAACGACACCCGCAGAACCTACTGTCTGACCCAGCCCGACTTTGATCGGATAACTGGCCGCTCCAGGGTACGGATTACTCAGGTGGCGTGTTGTAACCCCATGACACCCTCCAAGTTTTTTCTACCCCTTATCTAAGGAGTCACCAAAATGGTTGACATTTCACGCCTCGGTACGATCAACGGCGCATCCGCTGACGGATCTGCCGAATACGACCTTTTCCTCAAAGTCTTCGGCGGCGAGGTTCTTACTACATTCCAAGAGTCTAACCTGCTGATGGACAAGCAGATGGTTCGCACCATCCAGTCCGGCAAGTCGGCTCAGTTCCCTGTCCTCGGCACCGCTTCCACGAAGTACGCCGTCCCCGGCGAGAGCCTGGTGGAGACTTCTGGCTACCTCAGCCAGATCAAGGCCAACGAGAAGATCATTCACGTTGACCAGTTCTTGACCTCCAACGTGATGGTTGCGGACGCTGATGAACTGATGAACCACTACGATGTCCGCTCGTCTTACGCGACCATGATTGGCCGCGCTCTGGCGAAGCAAATGGACATCAACATCATCGGTGCAATCTACGCTGCGGCCAAGTCGGCAACTTCCATCACTGGTGGAAAGGCTGGTACGGTCATCACCGGAGGAAGTGGCACCGTTGCGGCTACCATCATCGACAAGGCGTTTGAGGCTGCTCAGACTCTGGACGAGAACGATTGCCCTGCGGAAGACCGCTTCCTTCTTATGAAGCCCGCCGCTTACTACGCCTTGACTCAGGACACCACTGTTCTGGATAAGGACTTCAGCGATGGCTCTGGTGACTTTGCCGAAGGCCGTGTCTACAAGATCGCAGGTATGACGATCCTGAAGACCAACAACATGCCCTCGACCGACCTCAGCGGTACGTCTGAAGAGCTTGGCATTCGCAACGACCCGTTTGGCGCGTCCGGTAAGGACTACACCGCTATCGACTGGTCTGATGTCCACCAACTGGCTTTCCACAAGTCGGCTGTTGGCACTGTGAAACTTGCGGACCTCTCGGTCGAAAGCGAGTACCAGCTTGAGCGATTGGCTACCCTCATGGTCGCCAAGTACATGTGTGGTCACGGCGTTCTGCGTCCTGAATCGGCTGTCGCTATCGAGACTGCCTAATGTTCTAGTCGGATTCCTCCTCTCCGACACCCCAGGGGTGACCTTGAGTTTTCTCAGGGTCGCCCCACCTTTTCCAACTGAAAGACCCCTCTTATGGCTATTACCCACACCACGAAACTAGAAGCAGTCAACACGATGCTTTCGGCGGTGGGGTCTAGCCCCATTAGCAGCCTGTCCGGCGCAATGAACGCGGACGCTGTGGTCGCTCAGAATATCCTTGATGAAGTCCTGCGAGACACCTTGAGCTTCGGCTGGGCTTTCAACTCTGAAAGTAAGGTCGAGTTTGCTCCGAACACCAGCAACGAGATTGTGCTGAGTGGCAATGTAGCTCGCATTGACAACACCCCCGGCTACGACACGGACTATGATGTAGTCCAGCGGGGGACCAAACTCTACGACCGGAAGAGTCACACCTATACGATCACGGACACCCTGACCTGTGATGTGGTGTACTTCCTAGAATACGAAGAGATCCCAGAGGCGGCTCGCCGTTACCTGATGATCCGCTCTGCTCGCATCTTCCAAGACCGCATGGTGGGCTCTGCAAACCACCACGCTTACAACATGCAAGACGAAGTGAAGGCTCTTATGGACCTGAAGGATCACGAAGGCGACACCGCTGACCACTCGATCTTCCAGAACTCCGATGTCTTCCGCGTCATCAACCGTCCGACAGCCCTGAATAACTCTAGTATCAACACGCTCTAATGGCCCTAGTCAGCACTCCCGTCCCCAACTTGATTGGTGGCGTTAGTCAGCAACCAGCGTCTATGCGCTACCCCGGCCAAGCCGAGGAGCAGGACAACGCGATGTCCACGGTTGTCGAGGGGTTGGCGAAGCGTTCTCCGACTGAGCATATTGCCAAGGTATCCGATGATACCTCTGGTGACCTGCTGATCCACACGGTCAACCGGGACACGACTGAGCGTTACGTTGTAGCCTTGGGTGACCAGAGTGCCCTTGAGGACAACGCTCTCAGGGTCTACGACATTGACGGTACGCTGAAGACGATCAGGGATAACGGGGGCAACCCCGCTGACTCGACCGACTTCGCTTATCTAGACTGCTCGAACCCCGTGGAAGACCTGAAGGTTCTCACGGTCAACGACTACACCTTTATCGTCAACAAGACGAAGACGGTTGCGCTGGCTGCGGACACTACTACGGACCCCGGCCACCAAGCGTTGGTCACGCTGGTCTTAGGTAACTACAAGACCAAGTACACGGTCAACGTCAAGTATGGGGCAGACAACATCCAGGTCACCAAGGAGACCTCCGTGGGTGACGCGGGGGACATCCAGACTACCAAGATTGCCTCGGACATCTACACCGCGCTGACTACGGGTACTGCTACGGGCTGTTCGGTCAGCCGCAGCGGCTCTGGCAGTTACCTAGCGGACGCGACCAACGGTTGGGACTTGTCTATCTCCGGCTCCACCATTGCTGTCAAGCGGACCACGGTAACCGAGGACTTCATTATCAACCTTGAGGACTCAGTTGGCAACGGTAACGCTACACTGGTCAAGGACACGGCCCAGACTTTCACCGACTTGCCGCTAGTGGCCCCCAACGGGTTCACCACAAAGATCGCAGGTGACCCTGAGTCGGGAGCGGACGATTACTACGTCAAGTTTGTCACCACAAACGCGCTGCCCTTTGAAGAAGGCACTTGGGAAGAGACGGTCGCCCCCGGCATCACTTACAAGTTGGACTCAGCGACCATGCCACACTTGCTGCTTCGGCAAGCTGACGGTGACTTCCGGTTCACTCCCGCTGACGGGCACACTTACCTGCTAGGCTCCGACGAGTACACCGTCCCCGAGTGGGGCGAGCGCGAGGCGGGCGATGCCGACACCAACCCTGACCCTAGCTTCGTAGGGGGAACCATCAACGATGTGTTCTTCTTCAAGAACCGTTTGGGGCTGCTGTCTGGCGAGCATATCCTGATGAGTGAGGCTGCTGTCTTCTTCAGTTTCTTCAGGACCACCGTGACTCAACTGCTGGACTCTGCGGTCATCGACGTTACCGCAGCCCACACGAAGGTTGCTGTCTTGCGCCATGCGGTCCCCTTTGTGGAAGTGCTGGTGCTGTTTAGCGATCAGACCCAGTTTGTCCTGAGGTCCGAGGGGATGCTCTCCCCAAGAACTGTCAATATCACTCCGTCATCGGAGTTTGAGAACAGCCGCAACGCCGACCCTGTAGCTACGGGTGACGCGATCTTCTTCGCTACAGACCGTGGGTCTTACGCGGGTGTCCGCGAGTACCGCGATGTCTCTAGTCAACGCCTGAGCTTTGAGGCCCTAGAGGTCACGGCTCCGATCCCCACCTACATCACCGGGGGAATCACTAAGATGGCGGCTTCCACCAAGGAGGATGTCCTGGTGGTCCTTGCAACTGGCTCGACCCAAACCCTGTGGGTCTACAAATACTTCAACAACGGCGGCCAGAGGGTCCAGTCGAGCTGGTTCACTTTTACCCTTGGCCCTGACGCTGAGATCAAGAACGTGGACTTCATTGACTCCACGCTTTACATGCTGATCCAGCGAGCCGAGGGAGTCTTCCTAGAGAAACTTTCGTTTGAGCCGGGGCAGAAGGACACAGACAGTACCTTCAAGATCCACCTAGACCGCCGGATCAAAGAGACCGACTGTGACTCTCGGACCTATGACTCAGGCACCGACCAGACCACTCTAAACCTGCCGTACAACTTAGCGACTGGCCGGACGATGCAGGTTGTCTCCCGCGCCACTTCAACGGCTCAAGTTGGGGTCAACCACAAGGTCCTGTCTACAGGCACCGACACCTTGGTCATCGCTGGTGACCAGACTGCCACCCCGCTGTGGATTGGCGAGCAGTACACGTTCAGGTACGTCTTCTCTGAGCCGACCCTCCAAGTTGCCTCTCAGCGCGGGGGGATGGCTCCCGTCCTGTCAGGCCGCTTCCAAGTTCGCCGAGGGACGTTGCTGTACGAGGACACAGGCTACTTCAAGATCACTGTTACGCCCGACAACCAGACCGCTTTTGAGTACCCGTTTACGGCTCAGATCATCGGTGCTGGGATTCTAACCATTGGGGCACCCTCGGTGACCTCAGGTCTCTTCAAGTTCCCCGTGATGGCTCGCCATGACGAGGTAGCGATTGAAGTGACAAACGACACCCCCTTACCCACCCGACTTTTGAGTACCGAATGGGAAGCAAGTTACGACCGCCGCAGCACTCGCATGGGCTAGCCGAAGTCCGGCGCTCTTGCTACCAGGATGTTATATCTTTGGAGGACCGTCTGCGTCCTGCTGACCTTTTAGAGATCAAGGCGGCGGGCACGAATGCGCGGGACGGCCTCACTGACTGCCTCCTGTCCTCCTCTAAGGCGTTCACCGTCACGCTGGATGGGAAGCCCATCGCCATCTTTGGAGTCTCTCCTATAGCCTTACAGGGGCTCTCTGTGGGAGCCCTGTGGATGATGGGCACCCCCGACATCGAGAGCATCAAGTTTCAGTTCCTCCGCGAGTCCCGCAAGTGGCTTGGGGAGGTCTCTGAGGGATACGACTTACTTACCAACTTTGTCCACGCCAACAACGAGCTTCACATCAAGTGGCTCCGCTGGCTGGGCGTTTCAATCATTCGCCGCCAACCACCCTTTCTGGAGTTCGCCCTAATATGTGCAACGTAGCCGCAATGGTCGCCATGTCGGGGGCTCAAGGAGTTCTTCAGTACTCAGGTCAAAAGGCGCAAGCCGAAGCGACCGCTGAGTACCAAAACAAGATCCACGCGCAGAACACCAAGATCGCTAACGATGCTGCGTTTAGCCAGTACAAGGGGATGCAGCAGCGCATGTCCCAAGAGAGGGAGGCCCGCGCTATGGACATTATGAAAGCCTCGCGTCAGGCCCGTCAGGCTATGGGCGCAGGCCGAGCAGCGGCAGGTGAAGGCGGGGTCGCTGGTAACTCTGTTGATGCCCTGCTGCGCGACTTTGAGCGGTCAGAAGCAGAATACAGTTACGGACAGATGCGCTCGCAGCAGTTCCGTGAGTCGGCCATGATGGATCAAATGGAAGCAGTTCGCTCCCAACAGCAGGGCCGCATCCTGTCCACAATACCTGAACCTGTAGCTATGCCAAACCCGTTGATGATTCCGATGGCTTTCGGCCAAGGTCTGCTGGACGGAATCAAGACGTTTGGGGTGCAGAACGCTAACACTGGCAAGATTGACTGGAGTTGGACCTAGTGGCTAGACAAGACGTACGGCTGGACCTTCCCGGCATCCAGGTTACACCCGCTGCTCAACCCGTAGACACCTACTATCGGACTAACGCGCCAAAGTCGGCAGACATGGTGACGAACCCCGCCCTAGAGGCGGCTCAGGCACTTGCGGCTCTCAGTCCGACAATCAGGGACTTTGCGGCGTGGCAGGAAAAAGGCGCGAGGGAACACGACGAAGAAGCAGCGCAACTCACGGCTCAAGATTTGAGCGATGAGCAACTAAAGAACAT
>PDMX01000469.1_pt1 | contig 16151 bp, 7 predicted proteins | sample 1515501 | NCBI WGS metagenome assembly PDMX01 (sample SAMN07343022, study PRJNA328102) | Marine metagenome, whole genome shotgun sequencing project. | biome: marine; feature: bay; material: water; isolation source: viruses from water sample < 0.22 micron filtered, nuclease treated ...
GATGATAAGAAACAATTAATTAAAGCATCGGGTGTGAATAAGGAAGCATTTAAAGAAGGTAATCTTATATTACACGGTGCTGCACCTACTCCGCCATCATCACAAGGTGAAGAAAAAGGTTATAAGCAAAAGGATCAGGTTGGGACAATACCAAGTCCCGGTAATACGAATAACGCCTTATCAACGGAGACAATAGAAGATGAGTAATATATGTCCAACACAATTTGCCTTAGCTGTTAAGGAAGCAGGGCAGCCATTTGCTGATGTATTGACAGATGATGAACTTCTGAATCTCGCTGATCCCACAAAGACATTAGATTCCGATGCATTGAGTTCTGTAACCGAAGCATTAAATAAGAAAACAGGATTACAACGAGTCATGAAACCGCCCGCCACCGTAACGGGTTCTGATTTTATTGAAAAGTATCCGAAATTAAATGAGCGTTTAGAAGTAGGACCTATATCAACTGCCGAAGTTGCTATATTCGCAACGGAAACAGGGGCAGCATTAGACGGGGGATCGCCGGGTCAAGTATCATTAGATATGTCTGATTGGACACCCGGTGCTCAAATACCTGCAAATGTAGATACCGCATTAACATTAATGTCTGACTTCTTTGATGAGAATATAGGGGCATCGTTATCTTCAGGACAATGTGCTGCATTCGCATTGAAGGTTGCTGTAATAGGGGGTCTATTACAATCATTAAAAGCAAAGGCAGATTCATTAGGCGATATTCCAGGGTTTAATCTTGACGGTATACCGACACTAGATGAAATTTTAGAGCAGTTAAAGAGCAAATTAGCACTAGAAGGTATTAAGAAATCATTAGAAGATACTATTGATAAGGTGCTTGACAAGGTTAAAAAGCAAGGGAGTTCGATTCTTGCGGGATTAGATAACATAGATCAATCAGTAAAAGATGCAGCAAATGCCATTAACGCCTTTACATCCGATAAGAATAAAGACGGAATGATGGATGGTGTAGAGAAAATGATTGCTAATTTATCGTCTGGATTTGAGAAACTAGACGCAAAAGCATTGGGATTATTGATGTTTCGCTTATGTCAAGTGAGTGAAGCTATACAATCTTCAAGCGAAAAGCCGTTAGAGAAACTCATAGCTACGGCATCTGCAGCAGATCAAACCAGGCAAGCCGCTAAAAGTATGAGTGCTAAAGCAGGTCAAAGTGCTGTAGATAGTGGTGCGACTCGTATGGATCCCGCTGATGTGAACACGAAACGAGAAGATATTCGTGACACAAAACGAACTTTAAGTAGTAATGTGTGGGATATAGTTGAAGCATATAAGCAAACATATGGTGAAAATAATGATGGTTATGGTATATCGAATGATGTTACACTGCATGATGTAATGGAACTTAACCTTATGAAGTCATATCCGAAGGTGAAAAAGGCAAGACATTTGCCGAAGAGTGAACGAGCATGGGTAAAGGCATTACAAACTGATACGAGTATTACGGGTGGAATAGGTCCTATTAAGTTTGAAGGTGCTTATAATAATGTTGATGGTGAAGGAGTATTAACACATGTTGATAAAGCAGGTCGTGATACTGGTGCTCCAGGACCGGGTTGGACAAATGTGCATGAATCATTATGGGTACAAATAATAGATATGGCACGACAATTAGGTACCGATGTACGAGTGTCTCATGCTTACAAGTACGACACAAAGAATAAACTTGCGAAGAAAGGACATGCAGTAAAAATATTGTTTGATGATAATATAGATAATGCATTGGCATATACTATAGCGGCGTCTCGTGCAGGAGTTAAAACGATAATAACCGACACGAATGAAATAGTAGTATTTAAACACAAGCGTGGGTGGAACATAGGTGAAGGATTTGACGAGAGAATGGATGATATTGTGAATACGACTGCCGCTAACTCTCAAGAAAGGTTGGATGCATTTAACAAATTATATAGGTTTGCTGTTAGGGGTGCATTGAGATGGCATCAGATGGATAACTGGCAATATTATGTTGCTCCATCTGTTGGGGCATCTGCACCACCGCAACAACCACCGCCTGCTAATGTTGAAGGCGTTGATGCAACTTAACATAAATAATATATAAACCCAGGAATAAGTACATGGCATTTACACCTAATAAAATACCGAAGATATTAGCATCAGATTTCTTTAAGGATCTGACGATTATTCCTGGTAAAGAAGATATTAGTCGTAAATTAAATGAGAATGCGATTAAAGAAAGTATTAAGAATATTGTATTAACGAATAAAGGAGAGCGTCCATTCCAACCACAATTTGGATGTGATCTAGATAAGTTACTATTTGAAAGCGCTACACCACAAACATTCGACTTAATTAAATCAGTTGTTACAGACGCAATCGAAACATATGAACCAAGATGCGATTTATTGAGTGTTGATGTATTAGGAGATATTGATAGTAACCAAGTATATGTAACAATTATGTTTCGTATAATAAATACAGATAACCCAGTATCATTCAATATACTGTTAGATAGGACACGATAATAAATGGCAAAGATAGCACCATACACTAATCTTGACTTTGATCAAGTTAAAGATAATCTAATTAGTCATCTAAGCAATCAAGATGAGTTCCGGGGTTATGATTTTGCGGGTACCAATATGAATGTATTGGTTGACATTATGGCATATAATGCTTATCATAATATGCAATACTATAATATGACACTGGGCGAAACATTCCTTGATAGTGCTGTATTAAAGAACAGTATCATATCCCATGCAAAAGAATTAAACTACTTACCCCGTAGTAAGAGAAGCGCCGGGGCATTATTAGATATTGTTATTACATCAAGTCAAGCTTCAAACACATTTGTTATACCTCGTGGGACTCCCTTCTTAGGTAGATGTGGTAATGTGTCATACGGTTTTCTAACAACCAAAGCACATATTGCGACAAGAATCGGAAGTTCAAATACATTCGGTATTAATGATATAGCGGTATTTGAAGGTCGTAATATAGTAGAAGTATTAAGTCATGATGACACACTATTAAGTAATTCCTCTATAGATACTCGTTCTATTCGTGTATTTGTGAATGGTGATGAGTTCGTTTATAAAACAGGTATCTTCGGAGTATCGAATAATGATAAAGTGTTCTATCTACAACCGGAATTAAATGATAAGTATTCGATACAATTTGGACAAACTTTATTTGGATATCAACCAACCGCTACAGATGAAATAGAAGTTACTTATCGTGTAACTAGTGGGACTCAAGCCAATGGTGTGAAGTCGTTTAGTGTCAATTCTTTGCCCGGTGCATCGAGTGTTGTTGTGACTCCTCTAGGGTCGTCTGTAGGCGGCGCAGATGCTGAATCAGTGGAATCCGTGAAATCGTTTGCGCCTAAAGCGTTTCAAGTTCAGGATCGTGCTGTAACTGCTAGTGATTACGAAGTATTGCTCAAGATGCAATTTCCCGAGATCGAAAGTATATCAGTATTCGGTGGTGATGAAGCAACGCCTCCACAATTTGGTCGTGTGATTGTTGCGGTTGATGTACAGGGTCGTGATGGTGCTGCTGATACTGAACTAGCGTTATATAAAGATTATATTAAAACAAAGAGTCCATTAACGATTGAACCTGTTTTCCAACAAGCAGATTTCATATATGGGAAGACAAATATCAATGTAACATATACAAGAAATAACTCTTTGTCAACCCCCGCTGCCTTAGAAGCACTCGTTCGAGATGCACTCACTACATATTCTGAGGATAATTTAAATAAGTTTGGAGCGACTTTAAGTTTGTCTGATCTGAGTTATGCATTGTCATTGGGCGATGATTCAATTTCATCAGTATCAGTTATAACAGATCCGATGATTGATTATAAACCTGCCTTGAATGTTGCAACAAGTCCTGTATTTAATTTCAATACGCAATTATTGAAACCATATCCATATAACGATACAAGCGGATTACTTGATTATAAACCTGCTGTATCATCTACAAGGTTCACAATTAGTGGTACACTAGTCGAATTACAAGATAATGGTAATGGCGTAGTACAAGCAATTGTTGCAAATGATCCATTGCGTAGCGTGTTCCGTAAGAGTTTGGGTACAGTAGATTATACAACAGGTCAAATCATATTAAAAGATTTCAATGTTTCTTCATTTGAGGGAATAGCAATTCAGATCAGTGTTAAGTCAGGCATTGCTGATTTCACGGCACCTAAAGATCGAATCTTTAGAATACGACAAAGCGACACTACCTTCAACTCAAGGGCAGTATAATGGAATACAGACCATCTTCAATCTCGAGTCACATACCAGATCAATTTCCGAAGATCTATCGTGAGGATGGTCCCGACTTTATTGCATTTGTGCAATCGTATTATGAGTTTCTTGACGGATCAAATGAAAGGAACTTTAGTGCGTTAGGTGATATTGATAATACTATTGATGAATTTTTAAAGTATTATAAGAAGAAGTATTTACATGGATTACCGTTTCCTGAAGGATCACTACAAGACATACCTTTCCTTGTAAAGAATATTGCTGATCTATATCGCAGTAAGGGTACACGAGAAGCACTTGAATTAATGTTCATGATGTTTTATAAAGAGGAGATTGAAACTTACTATCCGGCGTCCTCTATTTTATCTTTGTCTGATTCGAAATGGGCATTCGCAACATACTTAGAATTTAAACCTGTAACATCAACTACCGACTTCCCTGTTAAGAAAGGCGATATTATTGAAGGGGACACATCAAAGGCAACTGCGTTTGTTGATCAAGTTGTATTCTATAATATTGATGGTGTTCAACTTCCTGTAGGTTATATATCAAATGTATATGGCGATTTTATAAACGATGACTCTTTGAAAGTGACCAGAAATGGTGTCGAGTCATTTCCCGGCAGAATGATATATGGGTCAATTGCAAAACCTGAAGTGTCAGAGTCAGATGTTACTGCAAATAATAAACCCGGTGATAAAGTAAAACTCGTATCTGATAGAGATGGTGTAGGTGCTGAAGCAGTCGTTAGAAAGGTATCTGATATTCCTACGGGAACAATTGAGTTTATTTTAGAGAACGGTGGTTGGGGATATGATACAACTTTGCCGCTATCAAATCAAACATATGCAGATGCGACCGATAATCAAACACTTTTGTCAACACAAGTTTTAGTACTACAAAGTGGATCTGCGCCTTTAGAGGATGTATATCCAGGAGACATTATAACCGGTGCTGATAATACTGCTAGTTTTGCAAGTTTCTCTGGACGAATCTTTCTGTTAAATGAAGACGGTTCAATTGGACCTCCGGATGGTAATTTAAGACTATTCGGCAAATCAACTGTTATAAAATATGAACACCCTCTATTATTTGTTTCGTCTTATGACGATGCTGATACCGAGTATTTAAACCCTCAGGGTATTAGTAATGTGCCTCCTTTTCATGATGGCGCTTTTCATCAAAGATCTACAGATGATCTGACTGAAGTTATAATTGATTTTCCGCAGGATAGTGTTGCATTATTAAAACACATACCTGCTGCTGATTATGTTAGTCTTGACCCTAATGATTTAATCGGTGTTGGTACATCTATATACATTGAACAATTGTCGGAGTTTAATGATACCTCATCATTCGAACCTGAAACATTTGATAATAAAGAAACGGTCACATTCTTCACAGACATCATTGGTGATTTTGCAAACACACAATTAGTAGAGCCAATAGTGTCACTAGTTGCGGATATTCAACCTAATGTTCAATATGAAATCTTATCGACATCAAATGGTTTCGACTATAGTCAACCTTTGTTCAATTTGAATAATCCTCAAATAGGACAACTATTTAGTATTAATCAATCGACATTCGATCAATATTATGCCACAACCTCTTGGGCAGACTTTAATGGCACATCATTCATAGATAAAACAGCGTCTAATTATAGAATGTCGGGGCAATTCTATACTGATTCCAGAACACGATTAGCAGATGCACTAGGTGCAAAAGATGCTAACCTGGGATCAATAAAAACTATTAAGATTACTAACGGTGGTTCTGGGTTCACTAATAATGTTGCTGCATTTGTGCGAAATGTCGATATGGCAAAATTTGGATACGGAACAATGTCAATTAGGTTTGATAAATCAAACTTTGGAATCCAAATAGGGCAAACGATAGAGCAAGACATTGAAGTTCCAAATCTTGCAAGGGATAGCCAAGGAAGGTTTACGAATCTAGGTGAAACAATCCCATACACAGCAAAAGCAAAATTGCTTCGTAAAAGCGAGTTTAAAGATGAGTTTGTGTTTCAACAGTTATCTTTCTACCCGCCCGATGCAACAGGAAATCCTATTACATTTTTCGGCAATATCTTAAACATTGAAAGGATATCAAGATTGTCCGATGATCCGGTGTTAGGTGAAAACGCTTCTATTCAAGGTGATGCGAGTTACCTAGCGGGACAAATCACAGATATTGAAGTGACTAAATCGGGATTCAGATACCAACCAGGTGAAAAGGTTAGGATGATAAACATTGATGAGGATAATACTGATAAGTATAACTTATGGGTAGGGTCAGCAAATGTAAATGTCACACAGTCGGGAAAAACAGAAGGTAAGTGGATAACAACAACATCGCATATATCTGACCGTAATAGATTCATACATGACAATGATTATTATCAAGAGTATTCATATGATGTTTCTACAATCTTAGATCCTACTGTCTACGAATCTGCTTTGAAAGATACTGTTCATGTTGCTGGTACAAAGTTTTTTGGGACACCTTTAGTTTCAGCTACAAATAATATAGCACCCAGCATTGATTCAAATATTGTTAGGTTTAATAGACAACAAGAATTCTTGATTACTGAAGGCACAGAGCAAAATTTTGAACTGGAAAGCGATTCAGGCGGTCAATATCAAAGTGTGCATGAACAACTTTATGCAACTCAACTCACTGCAGGTGAATCTTATATCATTACTTCACTCGGTGATGGACCATACTTATCCTTACAACAAGCATGGAATTCAGTCGCAGGGACAATCAACGATACATATTCTATTGGTTCTAGGATTGTTGCACAAAATGATGGCGCAGCAATTCCGGCTCGTGGTAGTGCTTTACCTGCACGATTCAAGGTTGAGTTAGAAAATACACCAATAACATATGTTGAATTTGATTTATAGCGTATAAATAAAACAAACACTTAGGAAAATTTTTAAATGGCAAAGGTCGTAACAGAAAGTTTTAGAATAGAATCAACGAATGAGTTTGTAAATTCATTCGGTTCAGACGCAGGAAATGAATACTATATAATGGGATCCTCGATTGACAAACAGGATACAATTTCTAATACTCAGTCGTCTATACGAGAATTTCAGCGTAGGGTTATTTTTGGGAACAAATTAACTCCATCGAATGTCAGGTTTATGTTTAACATAAATCCGTGGACATCTGGAACAGTATATGATTCTTTTGATGACATTCAAGATATGAACACTAAAAACTTTTATGTTACAGTTCTTGATGGACCTATCAACGAAACATCTTATAAAGTTTTTAAATGTATTCGTAATAATAATCGGTCGCCTTCTATAAGCATTCCTTCGACTGCACTGGATGAAAATATTTACGAGACGACAGAAGAAGATGGGTATGTTTGGCAATTCATGTTTGCTGTTCCTCCCGCTGATTATATTCAGTTTGCAACATCAACATACTTACCTTATGTTGAAAATCAATTTGTAAAAGAGAATGCAAAGCAAGGTATAGGCGACATCGTAATAGACACAGTTCCTGCAGGTCATTTTAGCGGATTTGTTATCGGGTCATCAACATCGCCATCTGGAGCAATATTAAATTCAGCAACTAGATTGAATGAAACAACATATCAAGTTGAGATTATTTGTGATCAGGAGACGAAAGCGACTGCAGGCGCTTATAAGAACATGATATTGCGTATACCAGGAGAGGGTGGAGCAGACGGAAATGTTTACGAGATTATTGATAGTTACGCTTCAAATGATGTGACACAAACGAAGAGAATTAATCTATACATTAAAACCCCGGCTTTCGATAACACTAGGATCAACAACGCTGTCGAAATTGCACCAAAAATTAATATCACTACACCTGATGATGCGCAGGGCACACAAGCTATTGCGTATGGTGTTATTAATAACGAAGGAACATTGACAGCAATAAACTTTAAAGATAAAGGGTCGGGATACAGTTTTGCAACAGCAACACTGCAAGAGCCAGGAAAGAGTGTGCCTACAACTGTTGAAAACTCTAACCTTAGAGTAATTCACACTCCTACTGGTGGACACGGAGCAAATCCTGTACACGAGTTGTTTATGAGTCGTGTTGAAACTGTAACCAATTTCGTTAGCGATGTGACTACACTAACTCCTAGCACAAATACTTACACAAAGGTTGGCCTTGTCAAAAATCCACAATTCGAAAAGAATTCTACTGCAGCGCTAACGCCAGGTAGCACATATAAGATCACAAACATAGGTGGAAATGATGATCAATCTGTGTGGAATATTATTGCAGGAACAACAGGTGTCGTTTATTCTGTGGGGGACATATTTGTATGCCAGTCTGTGCAAACAACTGATGGCGGTGAAGCTATGATATTGCCATCAACATTCGATAACAGGGTTTCATTGACTATACTTAATAGTTTGGTGACACCTGCACAGGCACAACCGGGTTTTTATGTTGAACAAACGCATGAAAACGGACAAGTTGCTTCAGGTATTATACACGAAGTTGAATCAATAGATTTTAATTTTGACGGGACTCCTGACTCGACACGAATACACTTAGTAGACACTACAGGTGATTTCAGTGTGAATTTTGACAACAATATAAATATTACGATAAAAGAAGATAAAGATTCAACAAGCACAACTTTAGCCAATTTCAATATCGATGCTGTTGACCTAGAAACTTATCAACCATATTCAGGTGAATTGTTACACTTTGTAGATTTTGATCCGATCACAAGAACTGATTCATCAAAAGAAAAAATAAAACTTATTTTCGACTTCTAAGGGAAGAGTAAATTAAATGGGCATTAATACAAATTTAAATACCGCACCGTATCATGACGATTTCAATGAAACAAAACAATATGTAAGAGTATTGTTTAAACCAGCACGAGCGGTACAAGCACGAGAGTTAACTCAACTGCAAACAATCCTTCAAAATCAAATTGAAAGATTTGGTAACAATGTGTACCAAAATGGCACAATCATTGAAGGTGTGAACCCGACTGTTGATAAAGAAATACATTTTGTCAAAATTAATGATCAATCGACTGTACCCGATTTAACAATTTATGCATCTACTGATGAAAATTCATTTTTTATTACCGGTCAAACTTCAGGACTAAAAGCAAAAATTGTTGCTGGTGCAAACGGGTTCCAAACTGATGCTCCTAATTTAAAAACATTCTTTATCAAATACCTTGCATCTAGTACACCTGATGTTAATACGGGTATCGAATATAAGCAATTTGTAGGCGGAGAGTTGTTGACTCTTTCACAACAATCTGTTGTAAACGGAGAGTTAATTGAAACTATTATTACGACAGTGACAAGTGCGAGATCAACTGCTATTGATGGAACTGTTGATAATGTTGGGTTATCTCTAGGTGTGAATGTTACTGACGGAATCATTTATCAAAATGGGCATTTCAATTATGTTGCTCCACAGTTAATCATAGCATCTAAATACACGCCTGATCCCGATAACATATCTATCGGTTTTAATATTGAAGAAACTATTATTGATTCTGCATTAGATACGACATTGCTCGATAATGCTCAAGGATTTAACAACCAGAATGCTCCGGGTGCTGATCGATTAAAACTAGAACCTAAACTCGCAGTATATACAACAACGACACGACCCGCAGATTTCTTTGCATTGTTGAGAATCGAAAGAGGCGAAACTGTCTTTGTTCGTGGTGAAACACAATTCAATTCTATTAAACAAGAACTTGCGAAACGAACTTTCGATGAAGCGGGTAATTATGTTGTAAACGGATTTAATGTAACTACAGAAAAAGATGAAGATACTGGAAAGTTTTATGCAGTAGTAGGTCCAGGTAAGGCATATGCATTCGGGTATGAGGTTACGACACAGGGTAATCAAAGATTAGAAATCGAACCGTCAACAGTGACAAACACAAAAACTGGGCAATCAACAGGTGTCGTTTATGGTTCATATCTTACAGTTGATGTGTCAGACAGTTCACCTATATTCGAAGATTTTAACTTTAAAGAAAGATTTCGGCTGCATTCAAGCGAGCAGATACAGGGCGTTGGTGAAGCCAGTACCTTCATCGGAGAATGTTCTATTCGGAATATAGAACCTATTGGTGGCAACAGAGCAAGGATTTACATTTATGGCGTAACCAAAAAACAAGATATTAATACAGCAGGTGGCGTTCCTGCAAAAAATGCTACAGTCGCATACATCTCATCTGCTGATGCATCACAAAAGACTCCTGTTGTTGCAACAACAGCAATCAACAATGTGAGTTCTGCAAATACAGGGGCAATGATATTTAAATGTGGTCGTGGCGCAATGAAAAGCACATCAAATGTTGTGTTCACGAAAAAAGAAATTAAGTCATACGATGATGATGATTTTTTAAATACAACCAATACCCCTGTAATAGAGTTAGACGAAACAGTCAATGGGACAATAACAAAAACACCCGTATTCAATGCTTCACTATCTAGCGGTGGCATTTTTGGCATAACAACTACAAATACATATGTCGAAGCATCAAGTGCTTCAGTGCTTGACGGCACAAACAACATAGAAGTTACTTTCCCTAGCGGTAAGGCAATCAAACATATCTATTACAATGTAAGAATGGCAGGCACGGCACACGATACATTAGAAGATATTTCTTCATGGGTTTCAACATCATATGACAAGATTCCTAACTACGCTAGTTTAGGTTTGCCTAATTGTGTGAAATTGAACAAAGTTGAATATGAACAATCACCAAATAATTGGGTTGATATAACAGACAAATTCATGCTTGTTAAGAATGATAGAGACGGCTATTACGGCGTATCATATCTAAGAATAAAGCAAGGTAAAACAATGCCTACAGATCAACTTACAATTGCAATACGAGTGAATGTTGTCGCATTAAAAAGAACAGTAAATGGCGGATACTTAACACCTAACAGTTATGCTAATGTTAAAAATGCCGCTGATTATGTTAAACCTTATGCTGCTAGAGACGGAGATGTTTACAATATATTAAACTGTTTTGATTTCAGAGGATATGCTGATATTACAACACAATACTTCACATCTCCTGGCAATGCTGCTCCTGTAACAATTCAACCTTTACAGTTTGATCCTGATAGGTCTGCGCCGTCTATTGTTACTAATAGCAGGATAACTGCAACACAAGAGTATTATTTGGGTCGAATCGATAAGGTAGCAATTGACAAATCACAAAGTTTTGTTTTAGTTAAGGGTCAACCTGCTGATAATCCGGGTAAGGTTGGGAATGCATCTATATTCGGAATCGCTGATATTCATGTTCCCGGAACAAATTTATCAAAGCAAAACGCTAACGCTATTGCAGTTGAGCGAAATACAACTCGTAATTATACAATGCGAGATATTGAAAAGCTAGACAAAAAAGTCAATGTTGCAACAGAAGCATTAAGTTTATCTTTACTTGAACAGGCAGCCAGAGATAAATTTATTCCTGATGCAAACGGAAACAATAGATTCAAGAACGGAATTCTGGTTGAACAATTTAAAGATCATATGGTTGCAGATTTATCTGACAGTGAGTATAGGGCGTCTATTCATCCTGCAAGAAGATTGTGTGCTCCTGCCGTTGAACAAATCCCTGTTGATTTAAAAATAGACACATCTTCAAATGCTACAACATTTGATGATATTACAACGCTTTCTTCTATTGAAAGAGAAACGCTGTTGTTCCAAGAGAATGCTACAACATTTAGAAACCTAGCATCAAATTTCTATAAGTTCAATGGTGATATGCAACTTGCGCCTCAATTCGATGCTTCATATGATGTCAATAAAAACCCTGATGTAAATATTACTATTGATACAGCAGCGCCGCTTGTTGACTTCCTTGATAATCTTCAGCAGTTTATCCCGATCACGCAAGATACAGTTACAGAAACTGTACAAACTAGCCAAATATTAGAACAGGTTAGCAGAAAGGGTTACAACCAAATTACAACCTTCCAGGATACAGTTAGGAGAGATACATTAACTATTGATACATATGCTGAATCTTTGGATTTAGGAACATTTGTATCCGACTTCTCTTTCCAACCCTTCATGAGCGCAAAAGCGATTAAAATATATTGTGTCGGTTTAAGGCCGAACACAAGACATTATTTCTATTTTGATGAAAAGCCTATAAACAATCACACTTCACCTGGCGGCGTTTACCAGAGTGATATTGTATCAGGTAATGGCGGAAGAAGTATTAAAGCAAGAGATGTTTATCGAGCAGGCGCAAAAGGAACTGCTGTTAAGACAGATCAATTCGGAAAACTATTCGCTGTATTCGATTTGCCACCAGGCGCATTCCATGTCGGTGATGCAGACCTAATTATTTCAGATTCAGATCAATTTGAAAGCATTGAATCTGCCGGAACTTCATTCGGTCGATCTACATATCATGCATATACTTTTGCAATACAGACAACATCTATTGGCATGGATGTCCGAACTCCTGATACAGAAATTGAATCAGAAATTTTCTTGGTTGATAGAGAGATTGTACAATATCTTCATTTTGATCCTTTGGCACAAACTTTCCTTGTTGATCCATCGACAGCAGAGGGATCGTCTTACATGTTCAGTGATAAGATTGATCTATGGTTCAAGCGCAAATCTCCTTCAGATAGAAAGAACGGCATTACTGCACAAATTCGACAAGTTGAAAACGGGTACCCGACAGGGAAAGTTTTACCGTTTGCTACCAAACATATGGATTGGGATTTGATCAATGTATCTGACGATGCTACAGCAGCAACGACAATTGAGTTTGATAATCCGATCAGACTTGAAGTCGGAAAAGAATATGCGATTGTGTTGATTCCAGATGCAACAGATCCTGATTATCTTATCTATACTGCTAAGGTCGGCGAATCGCTTATTACAGATGATAGTATTAGAGTTGCTACTGACTGGGGTATGGGTATGTTGTTCACATCAACGAACAACAGAGCATGGACAGCATATCAAAACGAAGACATTAAATTCCACATTTATAAGAAAGTGTTTACTACAGATATTGCAACTGTTGACCTTGTGCCTAATGATATGGAATTCTTTACTCTATCTGATACATTTGGTGAATTTATTAATGATGAGATTGCATATGTAACTGCAGGTGCTGTAGGATCAACTATACAATTTAATGGTGATGTGCTTTCAAATAGAAAATTGACTGTTACTGGATTGACTACCGAACAGACAACAGATTTCCAGTCATTTATGAATGCGGGTAGTTTAGTTATCATTAATCAAGCTGCAGGAAGGACACATGCCAGCGTAATTGATACTATAGATACCGCAGGACTCGGATCGACTGCAGTACACACAATTAAGTTAGTTGATGCACCACCTGAAGCGTTTAGTTTAGGTGCTTGCACAATTGCACAAGGCATTGGGGGTAAAGTTAGTAGCTTCAATCCTATACAAGGTGATAGGCTCGCAATTAAAGAAAGCACATCTTCAGCGGTAACAAAATATTTGACTGGTGGGCAACAAGTAATTACAGGTACGCAATCGGGTGCAACAGCAAAAATCGAAACAATATACAATTCTCCGATATCTTATATCCAACCTTTCTTGATGCAACAAAACAGTTTGAGAACATCAACAAAGTTAGAGATGTCTACTAACACGCCATCATATGATGACAGTTTAGGTATAGCGACTTCAAGTCGAGACATCGCTTTAGGAAGATCGACATATTTGACAGCGGGACAAAGATATATTCCGTCTAAGCAAAATATTATCGAGGACATGAATAAAAATGAAGTAGATAGATTGCGCTTTAGATTGACACTTGATAACAATGACTTTAGGTTTGTATCACCTACAGTTGATAATGCTATTGCATTAGTGCAAACATATAATTACTTAATGTCGAATGTAGAGGATAATACTTCGCAATACATATCAAAACCTGTCGTATTACAGGCAGATCATCCTGCACAAGGGTTAAAGGTTATAATGGGAGCGTTTAGACCTGAGGGTTGCATTATCGATGTGCAAGCAAGATTTTTACTGCCAACAAATCCTGATGATTATACTGACTGGATTTCTTTGACAAATGAATCACCTGAGATGTTCTCTTCATCTGCTGATATTGAAGATTATCGTGAATTTGATTATACATTTGATGAAGATGCTTTCCTTACAGATACTCAGTTAGATTCTAGTGATTTTGATGCATTCCAGATTAAAATAGTAATGAAGCACGAAACTGCACAACAAGGATCAGATGTATTCCCACATATTTACGATTATAGAGCGATAGCATTGACATAATGGAAAATAATAATTTTATAAGGAGTGGCACTTCTGCACTAGTTAATACTGATACTGCATCCTATCAGGGTGCAAGAATGCGAAATAAAAAACAAGCGGAGTTTGAACGACTACTGCAAAAAGTTGATAAATTAGAACAATGCGTTGAAAATTTAAAATCCAGAATAAAAGAGATCGAAAACAATGGCAATAGATAATATTAATCAAATAACACCTGCTATGACATTCCAGCAATGGTGGACAACAACTAATACTATAATTTCAAGTCTAGAAAATGTTGTCACGATGGGTTCTGGGCAAAATAATGATGACGACATTATAACCACGGGTAAATTGCATACAACAGATGAGGTTGCTGGCGTTGTAACTAATGTGTTAACGCCTTTAAACTTCGGCGACACATTGCAACTTAAATATAATAATGTAACCTTTAATCAGAAACAGACAATTTATGTCCCAATTGAAGGTTTAAGTAATACAATTCAGTTTGTGAAAGGAACTGATGCAAGTATTCCTGCTAATAACACTTGGGCAATGGGTCCAGTGGATGCTAATGCAAGCAACATTGCTGATCATGCAGATTTTCAAATAACTGGTAAAAGCGATACTGGCGGCAATGATGCTTTGTTCACTTTTAGAAGATCAACTGGCACAGAAAAGGGTGTGTTGACCGGAACAAATATTGTGATTGATGACGCTATTTTGCCTGCAGAGATATCTAGTACTTGTGCAACTGCAAACAGATTTGTTGCTGCTCCGCTTGTAAAGTTTAGTGGTGATGTATCAGGGAATTTTTATGTTCAAGGGGAGTTAGATGAAATTGATGCCGATGTGACTGTAGATTTTTCAAGTGTTGCTGGCGTCAAATCACTTACAGCAGGTAACGGAATAGCGTTTATAGGTCCTGGGGTGGATGATGTAGCTACTGAAGGAAAGGTATTAGATGGAACAGATGCCACAGATGACACAGCAACAATTGTTCATGGCGCAACTTCATCTGTTTCAAATACTGCTAATACAGGTTTATCTGTAATTCAAAACATAGAGTTTGACGAGTTTGGTCATGTTAAAGCAGCAACCGCAAAGGGCTTAGGCGCAGAATTTATAAAATTGGCGCCGAGTGTAGCGGGATCACGAAGTGTCGTTGGCGGAGCAGGTGTTGCTGTCGGTAAAAATGTAAAAATTAGTTTTCGATCTTCTGATGGTGATGCAGAAGAGTCTGAAGGATTTATCGAATCACGAGATCACGGATTAACTATTCAGGCAACACAGAGTCCCACAGCAGGTGAACCTGGCGAGTTGCGATTAAGAGCAGAAAACACTGTACTCATTCAAGGGGTACCTGATGCCAGTAATGATGTTGAAACCTTATTCGAATTTAATATTGAGGAAGGTAATTTTATTGCTTCAGGTGATATCACTGCTTACTATAGTTTTTCAGACAGAACATTAAAAGAAAATATTGAACCTATTACTGATGCCCTTGATAAAGTAAATTCTATTAACGGATATACTTTCAACTATATTGATGCGCCAGAAAAGGGAAGAGTGCCCGG
>PDMX01001969.1_pt1 | contig 16018 bp, 31 predicted proteins | sample 1515501 | NCBI WGS metagenome assembly PDMX01 (sample SAMN07343022, study PRJNA328102) | Marine metagenome, whole genome shotgun sequencing project. | biome: marine; feature: bay; material: water; isolation source: viruses from water sample < 0.22 micron filtered, nuclease treated ...
GCTATAGGTTATATATCGTGAGTAAGATGTGGTCGCCTTACAATCTCTATAATAATATTATAGGTTGGTGGGATAGCAGAGATTTATTCGCTAATAATGGACTGTCTTATCCCACAGGCACTGGCACTATTAATGATGTTAGTGTCGCAAGAACAGATGTTATAAAAGATAAGTCAATTTCTCGGTCTGATTTTGCTGGTGAATCAAGCGCTCTTTGGGACACGCTTTATTATCAAATAAATGATGTGACTGTTACTGCTGGTGGTACTGCTGGAGCTTATGGTGGTGCGGCAAATGGGTTAATCGCAAATACAGATACACAACATATAAACCAACAGGCATTTAATGGGGATTTAGTAGGCGGTAATTGGTTAGCTCCGAGGTATGGTAGTTTTACCCCAGTTGCAGGTTTTATTAATGCTAATTATTCTAATGATGTTATTACAAGTGTCACTAGCGCGACTAGAAGCCGCAACTGGCATATTGGTGATACATTTTTTGCAAATTTAAGTGGTTCATCAAACAATGTAATATTGACTGTTTCAAGTGTTAGGGAATATGGCGGTTTAGTTGGTAGTGGAACATTCTCCACAGCCGCTAGGTCTGGTTTTCCGAGCAATTTTAGATTATTTGTGATGTGCGTTTTAATTGATGATGGCGGCTCATCTGAGCTTGATGAGGCTTTTTTAGAGTTTGTTGATCAAGACGGCTCTAATCATATTGAGTTGATTTATGAAGTGCAGGCTGGGTCTTTAGGAAAATACACCGCAAAAACTGCAATGAAAGTTAAGTATAAAGATTCAGGTGGCACTGATAGAGAAAGCTCTGGAGATGCAACAGTCACCCCAAATCAGCACACTTTATTTGAGTTTGAATTTAACTCTACTAGCTCTTTTGTTTCTGAATTCTTAAACGGCACTGCGACAGATTCAACTGCAACCACTACAGCCATACAATTTCCTACAAATTATAAAATTAAGATGGGGAATGGTACAAGGTTTGAATTTTTTGAAATGATAATGATTGATGAAGATGCAAGGCATTTAACTCTTGCAGAACGACAGTTGTATCACGGGTATTTTGCACATAAATATGACGACACTGGGCTGGTTTTAGTTGATGGCCACCCCTACAAGACAGTAGCACCAGCGGCTGATGGTTATTTATATGGTGGGGCGCATAAATTAAACCCTAGAGAGCCGTTGCAGATGGTCAAGATGTATCTTGATGAGTGCGATAATGTATTTGGTGTAACTACGGGTTTGTCAAATTGCAACGCTACACCAAGCACAGGCAATGAGTGCTATAACACTAAACATACTTGTTTAAATTTGAGCAAATACAGAGTAAATACTAACGGAAAAAAAGAGTTAACATTCTCTCAGGAGAAAGGAAATAACCTTGCTGGATTTGAGCCTGCGGCTCACCCTGCTTTAATTTCCGTTACATCTGCACCTAGTGAAATTCAACCTACTAAGGGCGTTTCTGTCAGGTCAAACATTACTATTAAACTGAGAGATTTTATCTCTGATGATAAGGGCATTGACCCCTACTTTTCTACTCGCAGTATTATTGCTTTGGAAAACGGCACATTCTTTCAGAAGTTATTAGCTAGAAACCCACATTATTACGGTAGACCAATAGAAATATATGATGGATTTTTTGACTTTGATGGTACTCCACAGGTACACGATGGCAAAAGAGAATACATTATTGAGAGCATTCATTTAGACAATGATATTTGCACTATTAAATGCAAAGACCCTATGTCGCTTGCTGATGATTTAAAATCAAAAGTGCCAGTACCAACTGAGTTTGCTTTAAGTGAAACACTAAATACATCTACCCATAACCACATTAATCTAAAATACCAAGGCGTAGCTTTAGACGGCAGTGTATCGGCAGACAAGGATAAGGTAACTGCTTATTTTGGCGCTGATAATGCTACAGGATTTATTAGGATTAATGAGGAGATTTTAGGTTACAGAGTTGACGTTAGTGGAAATGAAGCGGCTTTAGATATTACTTCAAGAAAAGATTGGGGTACTGATGGCAATACAGATGCTTACGATGTAGATGATTCCATACAAAAATGCCTAGCTTTTGGCACTTATAACAATTCTGCTTCAGGCTCAACTATTGACGATGTAGCCTATGAGATATTTGTAAATGGTGCTGGTATACCCACTCAAGCAATAAACCAAACCACAGGCGGTGAGTATAGCTGGGCAGATGAAAAAACTAACTGGCTATCTACATTTAAGATAAACACTGTTATCAGTGAGCCAGAAGAAGCCAATAAGCTAGTCAACCAGTTAGGCTCTATGGTCGGCACTAATTTTTTCTATGATGACCTAGCCGCAAAAATTGTTATGCGAGCTGAAATGCCCATAGTAAATCCGCTAACTATTGAAACTATCACGGATGTTGATATAGTCGAGGATTCGTTAAAGATAATAAATTCTGAAAAGGACAGGATTAGTCGAGTCTATTATTACTACAATCGAAAAAATAGCGTTGAGGATAGAAACAAGAAAAAGTCTTTTAGAAATCTATATGTCAATATTGATGTTGATTCTGAGGGTTCTGAGGAGTACGCAAAGCAATCAAATAAGGTTATTTACGGTTGGGGTGTAAATAATACATCTACCGCAACAAGTATCTCGCAAAGGATTTTGAACAGGTTTAAAAATGTACCTAAAACAGTATCATTTAAGTTAGATGTTGGCTCTAAGCAGATTAAAACAGGCGACCATTTCTATTTGCAAACCAAATCTATAGTAAACTTAGATGGCGGTATAACTGCGCGTACTGAAATGCAGTGCATCTATAGTAAATTCAATGATAAACTACAAGCATACGAGATAAAGGCTCAGCAGTTTAAGTTTGCCGATGCTAACTTTGGCCAAGTTACAGCCAATGTTCTATCTATCACTGCGGCTGGTAGTGGTTATGCTGTAGACAATACAATGACATTTACAGGCGGTAGCAATGGCGCGACAGGCTTAACCTGTAAGGTTACTTCTATTGATGGGTCAAATGGTGTTACTGGTGTTGAAATTACTGCGATAGGCGATTTGAACACAGCTAGCAAGTATGTTGTCGGTGATGTTTTAACCGAGGGTGGTGGTACAAATAGCGGAACAGGTTGTCAGGTTACACTAGGCCGAGAATACTTTTTAGGCGAGGGTGCTGGCACTGGTACAATTGATGACGCATACACAGGCGCAAGGGCTACAGAGGCTTATATTTGCGATGATGATTTTGAAATGAGTAATGGCTCAGAGCCATACAGGATAGTTTAATATGCCAACTTATAGACCTATAATCGAAACAGAGGTTGCAGTTGATGCACCACTAACACAACAACTTATGCAAGCTCTTAAAGATAATGTTCTTGCTATTCAAGAGGGTGATGCAACTGCATCTGCTGTGAGAATAACTCCACAAGCATTAACACCGCCAATTAATGTTGGTGATTATAGGATTGGTGTTTACTCTGGTTCTTATGATGGTGATTCTAATACAACGATTACAAAATTACGGTTCAGACTTGGCGGCACATTTAGATTTTCAGGAACACACACTCATACTGATGGAGGGGGGATAGGCGGTGATGATGGTTCATTAACAATCAGAAAATATGACGCATCAGGCAACTTTGTTGAAAATTTATACAACAGAAGCGATAGTGGTGGTACTAGCACTTACACTATAAGTTTTGAAACAACGATAGCGGCTGGTGGGTCTATTGACGCGTATCTGACAGCAGAAACTCGATCATCAACCAGCTTTTCAGTTGGTATTGGTGTCGACAGTCTTAATGTTTTGGGTGAAGCTGTTTTTTATGCGCTTTTATCTGATTAATAAAGTTATTCACTATGCCCTAACCATAAATAGGTAGATAAAGATGGCTACAGCAGTACAACAAAGGCGCGGAACAGCGACAGAACACGATGACGGTGCTGGGTTTACTGGGCTTGAGGGTGAGATAACAGTTGATACCACTAATGACACAATTAGGGTACACGATAACTCTACTAAGGGCGGTCATAGGCTAGCTAAGTATTCTGAGTTAGGTGCAACTATTACAGCCTCAGATGAGTCTAGTGATACCACTTGTTTTCCAGTTTTTACTACATCGGCAACAGGCGCATTAGCCCCTAAAACAGATGCAAGCGCATATACTTATAACGCTGGCACTGGGACATTGTCTGTTACTGCTTTAAATGTAAACGGCACTGTAACTGCTGATGCCTTAGACATTGATGGTGCTGTTGATGTAAATACCAGCAACGGTAATGTTGACTTTGATATGGGTTCAGGAACATTTACCATCACAAGTACGAATACTGGCGATCAACTTTTACTTACTAACACAAACACTGGAAGCGGATTAGATGGCGCACCAGATATTGTTCTGCGTAATTTGTATACCAATGTAAGTGAAATAGTTGATAACAATATTCTTGGTTCGCTTCACTTTGGCGGTAATACTCTCAATGTTGCAGGTGACGCAATAAGTGGTACAACTGAAAACTTTGGCCGTATTCTATGTTTGTCAAATGACGTAACAGATGGCACACATGATGGTATTTTAGATTTTAGAGTTGCCGATAACGGAACTGTAGCAACAAGAATGCAAGTCAAGCCAGACGGTATAGACGTAACAGGCGCTGTAACCGCTGATGCTTTTACTGGCTCGTTTACCACTGTAGTAGCTTCAGCCGCAGTTGACGATATGACTTCTAATATTGGCAAGAAGTATGTGCATACTGGTAGCGCTGTTACTTTGAAATTTCCTAATGTCACAGCATCTAGCAATCTAGGTGATACTTGGGTTGTTGTTAATGCAGGAACAGACACTTTAACATTTGATAGGGTTACAAGCGGCACAAGTCAATTTAAACAATTGAACGGCTCTACTGTTGCAAGTGCGGCTAATACAATTACCTTATCTAAGGGCGGTGTTGCCGAGCTAACGGTTATTGCTGACAATGAAATTATTATATTTGGCTCTGGTGTAATATGAGTGCTGGTGCTGTTGCAGATTCAGGCTTGATTAGTAGGGTTAGCTTCACTTGTGACTACGGTGCTTTCTCGTACTCGCAATCTGTAGGATTTGATTTACGAAGTTTGTATGGGACTGATGATGATATAGATACCATATCAAGTGCATTTAAAACAGCTAACGGTTCTTTAGTTAATGTTACTCAGCAATATTTAGTTGCTGGTTCAGCTATTTTTGACCATAGGCTTGCTGGATTTCCAAGCGGTGTGACTCATAATTTGGCTATGAATTTCTTTTTTGTTGGTCATATTGCAACAGCCTACACTGATGAGGCTGAGCTTAAAGAAAATTATTTTAATTCGGTTAAGTTAATTAATCATACGCAAAGCGCGATAGATGTTGTTCAATCTGATGCTTTTAATATTAACAGCGCAAATGGCACAGTAACTAGGTCAAACAGTGGGACAACAAATGTAAGCGGTGCGGACAGTAGTATTGCATTTGATGCGCTAAGAAGTATGACAACGGATTCTCTTAACTGGGCTGACAGTGATTTAGTAACTGTTGAGTTAAGGGGCTATTAATGGCGTTTACTTATCATCTTAATAGAGATAACACAGAAGAAGAAATCGCAAGATTAATAGCGGATTCACAGCCGTATATGCTACAGGCTTTTACTAATAGCACAGATTCAACAAATAATAGTTTTGCTAGGCGGTCGATAGCTAATGCTAATTACATTATGTCTGTTTTAGATGACGGCTATTTAGTGGCTATGTCTATAGGTAGAGTAAAAGATAAAACATTGACTTGGGATTTTGCTATATATGGCAAAGATGCTAACGGTAGCAAGGCTTACGTTTATAGCGATTCTTACACACAGGCGGGTATTGAGTTTTTTAGAACGCAAGATTTAGAGGAGCAAGTCTCATCTGGTTTAGTTGGCTCGCCAATGGAAAATTATCAAGCTGAAATGCACACTAGATACTCTTTAACGACACCAACACTTGAGCAGTATAATGTAACAGGCCAAGAGTGTAATTATAGAAAGGCGGTTTTAGATAAATGACTACAAAAGAATTACTAGCAAGACTAGAAAAGCACGAAGAAATCTGCGCTGTCAGGCTAGAGGCCATTGATAAGCGTCTTGATGAGGGGTCTAAAAAATTTGTTAGACTAGAGTATTATATCTGGGGGATATATGCGGCTATTTTTGTTAGTGCTTTTGCTGATAGGCTCATCTAGTTACGCGCAAGATACGGACAGCGGCAACAGCTCGACCCAATCTGGTGACTTAAATACCAACCAGCAGGGTGCTACGGTTGATAGTAACAATGAGACTGTAACCAATACTAATCAGTACAACGGGGCTGGCAGTGCTAGTGAGATACCAGTAGCTTCAGCAGTAGCGCCAAGCCTGATGTCGGGTGGCAATGATAGTTGTTTGAAGTCTACAAGCGGGGGTGTATCGACACTACAAATAGGTATAAGCTCTGGCAAGTATGTTGAAGACGAGGATTGTAACAGGCGTAAAGATGCACAGATGCTGTTTACGTTGAATATGAAAATTGCGGCAATAACGAGAATGTGCCAGCACGATGCCAACTGGCTAAGTATGTTTGAAAGTGGTACGCCTTGCCCGCTTATTGTAGGCGGTAAAGTGGTAGCTGGTAAGAATGCTTATCTAATGATGAAGCGTAAACCTACACTCTTTGTAAGGAATTATGAAGATAACAAAGAGTATTTCGATGTCGCGTTAGGCATTAATGGAGATACAAATGGCGAACACAAAGAAAATGGCGATGCTAAGTCTGTTTCTGAGCGCTTCCGCACAACTGAGTGGTGATACAGGGGTTTATTATCCGCAAGCTATTACTTTTGGCAGTCTTATTGATCCTAATATAAACCCACTGCGACCAGTAGGCGACTTCGTAGAGATACAAGAATTGGTAAATACTGCCTCGTATATTAATCAGCAGGTTAGCGATGCACAGGCCAGCGTTGTAGAGATGTCTTTGGGTGTACCGACTGACCCTACAGGTGTTTCAGGTACTATTGTGCCAGTTGCAGGTCGTACAGATAGTCACAAAATAGATTTGTTAGAGGTTGCGTATTACAATCAATCTATCCTAGACACAGCTAACGCTAACTACTACAGCGCAGAGCATCTACTGGTTGATAGCTATGAAGAAAATATGGCAGAAATGGAAGCGGCTATTGAGATGTTTGCAGGTGCGGCTACAGAGATTAGCAAGGCAGAGGCAATATACACAGAGGCTATTAATGCTCAGACTGATGATGACCGCATTCAGCTACAGAATTATATTCGTGCAAATGATGTGCAGATTGACCAATCAACAGTTCAAACATTTAACCAATCGCTTGATGTTATTGAAGATAAAGCGCAAGCGGCTAGTGCGAGTTTATGGGCAAGCCAAGATTCAGCAACCCTTGCTATGATTAACTATGATGGAATAGCTACATTAAGCAACATGACTAACTCTACGGTCGCGTATGATGCTTGGACTGATCAAATGACGATTACATGGGATAATGCAACTGATACTGTCTTGCAAGGTGTATTTTTTAATAACGTAGATAATATAGGGTGGACACAAGCGACTACAGAGGTGTATGACGGCTTTTACGGTGATACCCCTCCTGTTACTATTAATGAAATGTATAGCGCTTACAGCTATGGTTCTGGCGAGCAGGTGGCCTCTATGGGGTCTGGTTATAATATAAACGCTAAACTGTATGACCCAGTGCAGTTAGTACAAGATGTTTTAGATGTTCAGAATGAAACGCCTACAACGCAGTTTAACAATGAAAACGGTAATCTAGGCGGTCTGTAATGGGTATTGAGGATATAGAGTTAGACGTAGGCGGCACTAAGTTTAAGGGTGTTTACATTGCCATACTGTTTAGCTTTGCTACAACTATCGGTGGTGGTATATGGGCGGCTAGTGAATTTGTGTCCAGAATTGATAATATTGAGCAAACATTAAACGATACTATCGAATCAATACCAGACATTGAACCGCTAGAGTTGGAATTAAATACAATTCGTACTAAGATTGAAGACAATGATTTGTCGCATCTGCAAGGCAAGCTGGCGGAATTAGACACATTACTTCTTAGTATAAAAGAGCGACAGACTGAAGTTTTGTCAGATGCGGCAAATTCTACAGCTAAAGTCAATGCAATGGAAAAGGATTGGATTGAAGTGCGAAACGAGTACAAGGCCATGGCAGATGCCATTAAATCTTTTGAGGCGCAAGTAGGAAAATTCAAAGCAGAGGTAGATGATCTTTGGAAAGGGCTTGATGCCGCTTCATCACCACTAGGATAAACTATGAACAGTTTTATTGACGATTTTAAAAAACTTCTGACTAAATATTGGCTCTTGATCAAACTTAAATGGCTTGGCTTTGTTACTGATGTAAAAATATTGATTGGTGTCAAACCAAAACCTAAGAAAAGAGGCAGACCATTAGGCTCGAAGAATAAGGCAAAAAAAGATGGCTAAAGACCCCCGACTAAAACGGGCTGGTGTTGATGGATTCAATAAACCTAAACGCACACCAAGCCATAAGACTAAAAGCCATATTGTTGTTGCGAAGCAGGGTGACAAGATAAAGACTATTCGCTTTGGTCAGCAAGGTGCTAAAACAAAGCCACCAAGAGCAGGCGAAAGTGATGCTGATAAGGCAAAGCGCAAATCATTTAAAGCAAGACACGCAAAAAATATTGCAAAAGGTAAAATGAGTGCGGCTTTTTGGGCTGATAAAGTAAAATGGTAGGAATCCGTTATGAATTTTAAAGGTTTAAAAGGTATTATTGGTGCTGTTGCCCCTACTTTAGGTACAGCTTTAGCTGGTCCACTAGGCGGTACAGCGGCGCAAGCCATTTCAGCGGTACTAGGTTGCAAAAACGATGCCAAGTCTATCTCTACTGCAATGCAGACAGCATCTCCTGAGCAATTACTTGAGATAAAAAAAGCAGAATTAGAATTTGAAGCTAAACTTGCAGAGATGGAAGTTGATATTTTTGCTTTGGAGACTGCTGATGTTCAGGATGCTAGAAAAGCTCATAAGGGAGATTGGACACCAAGAATATTTGGACTGGTTAGTCTTTTTGGCTTCATTGGGTACATCTTTCTCGTTACTGTTCAACCCCCTGACGCTAATAGCGACACTATTGTTTCTCTTGTTCTGGGGTATCTCGGTGGACTTGTTTCGGGCATAAGTGCTTTCTATTTTGGTGCAAGTCATGGCGGTGGTGAATAATGGCTAAAATGAGCAAGGTTAAAAAAACAAAAAAGAAAACGCCAGTGAAGTATCTACAAGATGCTAAAAACAAGAAAAAAGCAGAAGCAGAAATTAGAAGCACTGCAAAAAAATATAAATCTGGCAAGCTGACTAAAAAACAAATGGATGCTATAGTCAAAAAGAGGCAAAAAAATGTCAAGTGATAAAACTTTAACCAAATATGCAAAAGAGTATAACGTACCCAAGCCTATATTAAAAAAAGTTCTAAAGCGTGGCCAAGGTGCTTATTTTGCTAGTGGCTCAAGAGCAGGGCAGACTCCTACATCTTGGGGATTAGCAAGAGCCAGATCATTTGCTAGCGGCAAAGGGAAAGCAAGGCAAGCCGATAGCGATTTGTGGAAAAAAGTATTAGAATCTAGGCGCAAGAAAAAATAACCAACGAGGTGCATTATGCCAAAAGTAGCAGGTAAAAAATTTCCATATACTAAATCAGGTAAAACAGCCGCGGCAAAAGCAACTAAAAAACAGGCAATGAAAAAGAAAAAGAAAAAATGATCAATAATCAAAGACTGACCGACCAGCTAATTATCCATGAGGGATTAAAACTAAAGCCATACCGATGCACTAGCAACAAGCTAACCATCGGTGTGGGCAGGAATATTGAAGATGTTGGTATAACAGAAGCCGAAGCACGTTATCTGCTACAAAACGATATAGCGCGTGTTGCAGGTGAATGCACTAGGGTTTTTAAGTGGTTCTTAGAAGCACCTGAAATGGTTAAAGAGGCAGTCATCAACTTAGTGTTTAATATGGGGCTTTCAAAGTTTCTGCAATTTAAAAAAACCATAGCACACCTTGAAAATCAAGAATATAGCCTCGCTGGTGCTGAATTACTTAACTCAAGATATGCCGAGCAAGTCGGAAATCGTGCGATCGAGGTTGCTAATCAAATAGGCGATTGTCAAAAAAATTAAACTAATTTCGTCAAAAGTGTTTACATTATTATATAATAGTATATAATGATATACATCAACTCAGGAGAGCAACATGAAAAATTTAGAAATCGGTCAAATCATCACTTACACAAAAGAGTTTGCTTTTGGCAAAACTGGTACTGAAACTGCTACAGTAGTTATGGTTCATAACAATACGGCTCTTTTAGATAACGGTGATGAAATTTGTTCTATCATAATCAAGTAATACAACCTAACCACTCAGGAGAGCAACATGAAAAACTTTTATCAAACAACCGATTCATATACTTTTTTACCAAGCGGTACTACAAGATTATCTGAGTATGACGAATTATGGTTTCAAATCCACAACGCTAAAACATTTGAAGAATTGCCACATGAAAAACAATTTTTTGAAGCACATGAAAGTTTTGAAATTTCTGATGACCAGTATTGCAATTTGGTAGAAACTCTTGTATCAAAAAAATTGCAAATTTACGATACACAACAGCGGTAGAATTTAAGTTATCTTATAAGCAAGACAAGGGGCGCAAGCCCCTTTTTTTTAATCTTTATTTTTTAACATCTCGACCATTGTTTCAAGCTCGCTACTAAACTGCATACAAGCCTGCTCCAAATCGCTTATAAATTCATCATCTCGATATACTCGCTTGCAAAAGAATGACGTATCACCGTCTACACGCGGATCGAAAGAAACAAAATCCCACCATTTTCGACCAGTTACCCACATCGAACCTTGCACTTGTGCTTTATGGATTGACGGCATTTCTCCACTTAATACGGTTTCGATATGTGTAGTGGTTTTTGGGCATTTTATTTCTAAACCGCCATCATCACCGACAAGCCCATCAGGCGAGCAACCAATTTTAAGATTATCTAATTTGCAAAATGCAATTTCGGTTACAGCATTACCTGTATCAAACTCATACATGGCTCTTGCTTGTGGCTCTGTAGCTGTACCCCACTCCATATATTCATTTGAAAAAGACTCTTGCTTTTCGCCAGATATAAGCTCGGCAACTAGCTCTCTCATATACGTCAATCTAGTTTTTGATGGGGCTGTACCACGCCCCTTTGATAACACATCTTTAAACCGAGAAGCAGTAATATGACCGATTCGCATATTGTGCCACTCATCTGTGCCTTGCTCCACATCAGTTATGATATTCATTCTGATTCTGCCCTTTTTTTACATCGAGCTAATGCCTCATTAAAGCGATTAGCAGGCAGTTCCGAAACAGACGGTATATTATATGCCTTGAGAAGCAAATCGCCTGTGGAGGTGGTTTCTTGCCCATTTAGGCAATATTTAGCAAGCTCTTTGACCTGATTTGAGTTTACGGTATCAAAAACCATACGTTTTGCTGGTTGATTCTGCTGGGCAATGGCATTAGCCACTTCATCAGCACTTGCAATTTCTGTTCCACCCATTCCAAGCATACCGAGTGCGCGGCCAACAGCAGATGTTTCGCAATTTTCAAGCGCGCTGGTTTTATTGATATTTGTACTACCGCGTTTTTCTTCGGCATGACCAGTTGCAATAACTCGACCATCATCATTTAGTATTGATGCTTTTATAACCACTAAATCAGTGTTCGACAATATATCAGTGGTAATCGACCAGTTTGGGAATTTAGATCGAAAGTCAGCTACTCTTTTGCCAACAGTGTGATACTCCTTGCCATGAATTTTAACGATGCCTGTATCTGTCATTTTTATTTCTCCTGAATTTTTTTAATGTGAATTTCTTCTCTATCGATCGATACATTTTTAGGTGCGTCTATACCAACCTTGACTTGACCACGATCAATACTAATAACCTTGACCGTAATATCTCCATTTATAACGAGCTTTTCACCGACCCGCCTAGTTAAGCAAAGCAAAATAATTCTCCTTTTTTTTTGTGTGAATCTGTATTTTAATATAAAATAGTATATAATGATATAGAGAATTGCAATTTGGAGAAGAAAAATGCAAATTAATTGGCCGCAAGTTATTAAGAATATCGACCGAACTGATGCTGATATATCTAATATGCTTGCTGATCGAAATGTTAACTACCAACCAATATCTGTTACGAAATTGCGAACAGGTGAAACTAAAACGCCATCTTACTATGTGGGTGTGGCACTACTTGATATAGAAAAGGACAACCAAAATGAAAATTTTAACGATTAGCGCATTTGTTATTTTACTTGGATTTGTGGGTCAGTCGGATTTTGACGAGCAACATGGACAGCGCAAACATTACTGCGACATGGTAGCAAAAGGTGCTTGGCCAGCTTATGATGGTGAATGCTAATGCACTATTATCAATTCAATATAGGTGACTACACCTGTCATACAGCTCACCTCGACCCGCTCGAAGATATAGCATATCGCAGAATGCTTGATTATATATACCTTAATGAAACTGGTTTGCCAGAAGATGTTGACGAGATAGCAAGAGTGGTAAGAATGCGAACGCATTGCGATAGCATATCAATCGTATTGCGTGAATTTTTTTATCAGCATACTGATGGCACACATAGGCATAAAAGGGTAGATCAAGAATTGAGTGCCTATAAAAACAAGTCGGACAAGGCTAAGCAAAGTGCGCGTAAACGCTGGGAAAACACATCAGCGAAAGCAATGCCAACGCAAAGCGACCGCAATGCTAACCATAAACCAATAACCAAGAAACAAGAACCAATAAATAATAGATTCACCCCACCTTTGCAGGATGAGGTGACTACATATTTTGTTAGCAAATTATCTGATAGAAGTCAGGCAGAAATATTTTTTAACTTTTATGAAGCAAAAGATTGGATGATTGGCAAAAATAAAATGAAGAAATGGAAAATGGCCGCAAACAACTGGATTGCTAAAAACAAAGATACAGGCGAGTCAAAACAAGATGCGTTTAGCAGATTAACAGATAGGAGTTGGGCTGATGACCAAGTATGTCAATGATGATTTAAAAAGAATTGCTGATTCGTTAGAGCAGATAGATTTAAAAACTGTCAGTGATTCAATTAAACGTATAGCAGACGCATTAGAAAAACCACAACCTGATTGGCTTACTGATGCGGAATTAAAATGCAACGAACCAAGTCAAGATTTTGTTAACTACCTTTTGAAAGATAAAAATTAGGTGTTTACAAGTCTTATATTATTTTATAAAATGCACTTTTAAACTTTAACTCAGGAGAGCAGATATGCACAGCACTGTAAAAAAACCATCCCCGTTTCCAGCAAAATTTACAAACGATAATGAATTCATAGCCGAGATGTTTAACGACAGGGTTTTATTTGGAGAAGCATTTTCTATCGACAACAATAATCACTACAGGCGATGGGAAGCAAAAATTCTAACTCAGTTACAACTTGCAAGAACAGCAGAGCGTGATTTTGGCCGCGATCATTGGTTAACTGTTGATGATTATGCAACTATCGGCAAAATTTTTGCAGATTATGCAATGGCATATGCCGAGCGTGTTTGTCTTGACGAGGAGCATGGCTGGGAAAATCAAGATGTATCACACTGGGGCATTGCACAAACCCCTTTAGAGCCATTCAGAGGTGATAAATAATGTCTAAAGTAAAAGAAAATTTGTCGCTTGGTGATATTGACCCGCGCAGTTCGTATGATTGGGCTGAGTTATCTTGCGAGCAAGAATTGCGATCGTTAATGAAAGATTACGCTAGGTTAAAACCTCGAGATTCATCAAGTGTCGTTCTTGATCTTTTTGCCATGGCTAACGAGTGTGTAAGGGAGGCTCGCAGTGAGTGACATTGAAGATATTGATTGGGATGCGCTTAATCAAAAAGCGGCAGACCGAGCTATTGCCAAAGCTAATGTAGAGTATCTGAGGCATCACCGTAAAGTGGTGCTTGCAGAACTAATGGCACACGCTGAAAGAGAAGTTAATTTGAGCGCAGTAAATGCACAAGATCGGTATGCTAGAACACAAAATCAATATAAGGCGTGTTTAGCAGACTTCAGGTCAGCTGTAGAGCAGTACGAATTATTTGATATGGAATATAAATTGTTGTTTGAAAGAATCGGTGTTTGGCGCAGTAAAGTCGCTTTGCATCGTGAAGCAACCAAAGTTAGATAATAATCGGAGAGAAAATATGAAAGGTGTTAACAAGGTAATCTTAATTGGAAATGTAGGCCAAGACCCAGATGCCAGAACAACTGGTAACGGTGTTGCTGTAACTGGTGTTTCATTAGCGACTAGCGAATCTTGGAAGGACAAGAACGGTGAGGCACAAGAAAAAACCGAATGGCACAAAGTTGTTTTTTGGAATCGACTTGGTGAAATAGCCGCACAATACTTGACTAAAGGGTCAAAAATATACGTTGAAGGCAAAATTCAGACCAGAAAGTGGCAAGACAAAGAAGGCAATGATCGCTATACAACCGAGATTGTCGGCAATAATATGCAAATGCTTGGCTCAAAACCAGCGGAGCAGTCGCCTAAAGAAAAAATCCAGCGTGATTACTCAGAAGATTTAACAGAGGACGACATTCCATTCTAGGTTGGAGCTGATTATGGTTATAACTTTAAATGCGGCAGAAAAAAAGCTAGCAGAATATATTGCTAATCAACGTCAAACTAATGCCAGAAAGCATGGTGTTAAAAATAGAAAAATCAGCAATGAGGATGCCCACAAGACTGATCTTGAGGGTTTTGCCTCAGAGTTGGCCTTTTGTAAGTTGATGAATATTTATCCTGATTTAGAAATTGATGCTTTTTATACAGCTGATCGTGGAACAATTTTTAACGGTGATTGTTATCACATGGGTTTAGGTTGTATTGATGTTAAATCAACCAAGCATAAAAATGGGCATTTATTAGCAACTCTTGATAAAGCTGGCTATATGCCTGACACTTATGCTTTGATGATTGGCGAGTTTCCAACTTATAAGTTTGTTGGTTATGCCTCTGCCGAAGAATTACTTGATGAAAAAAACATCAAAGATTTGGGTTATGGCAATGGTTATGCTTTAAAGCAAGGTAGGCTTAAAATGCCACCTGAGTTGCAATCTAATAAACAATGGCTGAATGAATATGCTGGATGATGAAAAAAGCGAAGAGTTAGTAGCGGTCGAAACATTATCAGAGGCAATGAACAGAATTGCTGATGCTTTAAAAGAATTGGCCGAAGCCATTGCTGATGCCAGCTAGGAAAAAGTCTAAGCCATTAAAATCGGTACGAGCAACTGCTCTAGTCACCCTACAGAAGATGGTAAGGTTGCGCGAGTCTGATAACAACGGTTACTGCAAATGTGTCACCTGTGGCTGTATACGAAGATGGAACGAGGGAATGCAAGGCGGTCATTTTATTGCCAAGGGCAAAGGCGGTACCAATCAGTGGGCATTAGATGAGAGAAACGTACACCCACAGTGTGCTGAGTGCAACTCATTCGGTATGAAGTATCACAACAAGCAAGCTCGATATGCAGTTTATATGATAAGGCGGTATGGTCCAGAGCTGGTTGATATGATGACGCTACAAAACAAAGTCACCAAGTACAGCAAGGGTGAGTTGTTGTTGTTAACAGATAAGTGGAAAAAAGAAATCAAATTTCATTTAGACAGAATAGGGAATTGAACACGCCTTGCAACTATCTGTTTTTAATGCAAAAAAAAGAGGGCCGAAGCCCCCTTAATTTAACTACGATACTTGGCAAACGCATCCGACAATGCATAGTTTGTCAAATCTTTTTCCAACTCTAACTGAGCTACTGAGTGTGGTCGCTCTGTTGGTCTGAG
>PDMX01000493.1_pt1 | contig 15572 bp, 15 predicted proteins | sample 1515501 | NCBI WGS metagenome assembly PDMX01 (sample SAMN07343022, study PRJNA328102) | Marine metagenome, whole genome shotgun sequencing project. | biome: marine; feature: bay; material: water; isolation source: viruses from water sample < 0.22 micron filtered, nuclease treated ...
TCTTTCAAGCGCAGTTACATGGGCTAATGTTCCTAACTCTAATATTACTGAGTCAAGTGTAACACAGCATCAAGCGGCTCTGACAATTACTGAATCTCAAATTTCAGATCTTAATAAATTAGATTCGGCTCAAGCCATTGCAACAATTACTGGCTCTGACCTTGATATGGGTGGAAATAAAGTTCTATTTGGTAACTTATATTCAGCTGAAAGTGACTTACCATCTGCCTCATCTTATCACGGAATGTTTGCTCATGTTCATGCTACTGGTGCTGGTTACTTCGCACACAATGGTGGCTGGGTTAAACTAGCTAATAATAGTGACATTCCTACTAATAATAGTGGACTTACAAATGGTGCTGGTTATCAAACAGCATCTGAAGTATCTTCAATCATTACAGCTGATGTAGATGCAGCCTTCGTAAATGCTCTTGGAATTTCAGCTGGAGTTGATTCTGCTGGTATTAGTTCAATTATTACGGCTGATGTAGATGCTGCGTTTGTTACAGCCCTTGGCTTTACTGCTGGTTCAGGTGGTGCAGCTACTGCATCTGATGGTATTGATACGACATATGTCTATACAGCAACTGCAAACCAAACTGCATTTAGTGGAAGTGATAATAATTCTGCTACTTTAAGCTACGCTACTAATTCAATAATGGTATACTTAAATGGTATCTTATTGATCCCAACTACAGACTATACTGCAACGAATGGAACTACAGTAACCTTAGCTTCTGGTGCAGCTGTTAACGATGAAGTTATGATTGTTACAGTTAAATCTGGTCCTAAGACATGGACAGAAGAATCTGGCACTCATACTGCAGTTGCTGGTGAGAAACTTTTTGTAGATGTATCAAGTGCAACCGCTACTATTACACTTCCAGCATCTCCTACAATGGGTGATGAAGTGAGAGTAGTTGATGCGACAGGTAACTGCGCAACTAATAATATTACTATAAATAGAAATAGTAACAATATTAACGGAGCAGCTGATGACTTGGTCCTTAATATTAACAGATCGGCTATTGGATTAGCTTATTACAATTCAACTCAAGGCTGGGTACTAACAGAGAGATAAAATGGCAACTTATTCAAGTATTAAAGAAGCGATTGCGGCGGCCGCAGGTATTGGTGGAACAGATTCAGCTACGGTAAGTTCGATCATTACTGCAGATGTTGACAATACATTTGTTACTAATCTAGGTATTGGAGGTGGTGTTACTTCGCATAATATATCAGACACAGCCGATATATTTTCTGTAGATACTTCTAGTTTTGAAGACGGGTCGTTTCATTATCTATCTGGAAGTAATACAATGCTTTATTTTGATAGTGATGGAAATAGCTTTTTTACATTAGATGGTAATCAAATCGTACTTTGGTCTAGTAATGGTAGTACTTATGGTTATTCTGTAGGTGGTTATACATCGCCTAATGCGAATAAACAAATACAAAGGTTTGCTTTTGCATCAGACGGAAATTCTACAGATGTAGGTGATTTAGCTTCTGGCAGACGTGCTGCAGCTGGTGCGTCTTCATCCACACATTCATATGCTGCCGGCGGCCGCGTCCCGTCTCCGGGTGGTGTGAACACTATTTCGAAATTTGCATTTGCGAATGAAGCAACTCAAAACAATTTATCTGCTACTCTACCAAAAATCGTCACTCAGACTAGTGGAGCAATGAGTGAGACCCATGGATTTTCTTTAGCTGGTAATATGCCAAGCTTCGATCGCGATATCTTTAGATGGTCTTTTTCTAGTGATACTGAAACAGCAACGACTCATGCACAAACAGGTGCGTATTATAATACATATACACTAGGAATTTCTGGTCCAGATTATGGATATGTAGTATCAGGTAACCAACCTAGTAACTCTCCAAATAATTCTCCTACAAGTAATCCAAACTTATTTCCGAATGCCAATACTGCGGTTGAAAAATTTTCATATGCATCAGAAAATACAATTAATCTACATAGTAAGCTGTCAAACGTTCACGGGACCGGGCCAAGTGGGGGTCCATCAGATACACACGGTTATGTAGCAGGAGGAAAGGGTATTCCTGGAACAGGATCAGTTAACTATATTAGTAAGTTCCCATTCGCCGCAGAAGATGTTGCTACCGACGTCGGTGACTTGACTGCTGCGCGCGGCACATCTGCAGCATCTTCAAGTACAGTATCTACTTATATAGCAGGTGGTGCACCAAGTTCCGGGACTGTCATTGATAAAGTTTCTTTCGCTGCTGACAACAACGCAACTGATGTGGGTGATCTGAACTATAATGCATATCAAGCACATGGTGCACAAGTTTAAGGATATGATAACGTAATGGCAAATCCGAATTCTAGAGATAGCCTAATTGAATACTGTAAGCGACGTCTCGGTGATCCAGTCATCGAGATCAATGTTGATGAGGATCAATTAGAAGATAGACTCGATGAGGCTCTCCAGTATTATCAAGAGTATCATTCTGACTCTACTCTTAGAACATATCTAAAGCATTTGGTAACAGCCGACGATGTAACCAATGAATATATTCCTCTAGCTTCAGATATTATGTTTGTATCTAAGATGTTTCCAATCGCAAGTAACTTTGCAATGTCTAAAAACTTCTTTAGTATTAAGTACCAAATGATGTTAAATGATATTGCAGACATTCAAAACTTTGCTGGAGATATAGCTTATTATGAACAGATGCAGCAATACCTAGGTCTATTGGATATGAAATTAAATGGTACTCCACAAGTACAATTTACTAGAAAACAAAATAGATTATATGTATTTGGTGACTTCCAAGATAAGGATATCAAAGAAGGTGATTACATTGTAGCAGAGGTCTATAAAATTATTGATCCTAATACTCACACATCCATATACAACGACATGTGGTTAAAAGAATATACAACTGCACTGATTAAACAACAATGGGGTGCAAACTTAATTAAATTCGAAGGTATGCAACTTCCAGGTGGCGTTATTCTTAACGGCAGACAAATCTATGATGATGCAACCGGAGAAATTGACAAGCTAAGAGAAACAATTAGACTTGAACACGAAATGCCGGCTGACTTCTTTGTAGGTTGATATGAGAAATGTTTATTTTTCTGATAAAGTAAGATCAGAACAAAATCTATATGACGATATAGTCATTGAATCTCTTAAGATTTATGGCCAAGATCTCTATTACATTCCTCGTGACATTGTAAATAAGAATCCAGTCTTCGGTGAAGATGTTCCTTCACGATTCAATTCTTCTTATAAAATTGAAATGTATATCGAGAACGTCGAAGGCTTCGATGGTGAAGGAGATCTGTTTACTCGTTTTGGTGTAGAGATTAGAGACGAAGCTACATTTGTGGTTTCTCGTCGTAGATGGAATATGACTATTAGTCAATTTGATAATGAGATTGAATCTGAAAGACCGCGTGAAGGCGATTTAATATACCTACCTTTAACTAATAAATTTTTCGAGATTTCTTTTGTTGAGCATGAACAGCCCTTTTATCAATTAGCTAATTTACCTGTCTATAAACTAAGAGCGCAGCTATTTGAATATAATGATGAGGATCTCGATACAGGAATTGATGAAATCGATAGCCTAGAGAGAAAGTATGCATATACATATGTTCTCACTTTAGGTGCAAACGGTGTAATTGAACTTGGCCAAACAGCTACTCAAACCTTTAGTGATGGTACTATCATGACTGGTGAAGTTGCTAAGTGGTCAGACTCAGATAATAAATTACATCTTATCCATGTGGGCGCTAACGATGGTGCATTCCACAACTTTATTACAACTCAACCGTTGACAGTTAACGATTCTAGCTATACAGTGACAGCAGTAGCTGAAGATAATAAGATATCTAATAATGAACAAAATGAAGAGTTCCAAACAGATGCTACTGGATTCTTAGACTTTAGTGAAAGTAATCCCTTTGGAGATCCTAGTTAATGTTTAGTCGTAAATGTAAAGAACATCTTGAAGAAGCCAATGAGAGTGGTTGCGAACACTTGACACATGCGGTAAGTATGGCTATGACCTTACAGCTATTAGTTCCTATTATAATCATTCACGGATTAATGCCTCGCTTTTTTAATAAGACTGCAACAGATACTATGAAGAAAATAGTGGAGGACAGAAATGGCTGATCTTTATATTAAAAGATTGAAGGACTAAAAATGTTTGGCACCCACTTCTATCATGAAAAGATTAGAAAGAGTGTATCGATATTTGGTTCTCTCTTTAATAATCTATACGTATTAAGAAAAAATAGCTCTGGCCAGGTTATTAGTCAGGTTAAAGTACCTTTATCTTATGCTCCTAAAGCAAAGTTTTTAGAGAGATTAGCTGAGAATCCTAACCTAGACAACGATACTCAAGTTGCTATCAAGTTGCCTCGTATGTCTTTTGAGATGACTTCATTAGTATACGATCAACAAAGACAGTTGACTAAAGTATCAAACTTTAATACAATAGGCTCGTCAAACGATAACAGACAGAAGTTTTATTCACCTGTTCCATATACTATTAACTTTCAATTAAACATTTATGCAAAGAATCAAGATGATGCTTTGCAGATGGTAGAACAGATTTTACCTACATTCAACCCTCAGTATACATTAACAATTAAGCCATTTGGTACCGAGTATCCAGATTTTAAGGAAGATATACCTATTGTTATACAAGGTGTAGGTTTTAGTGATGATTTTGATGGTTCCTTAGAACAAAGGCGTTCTATCATATACACATTAGATTTTGAAATGAAAGTATCATTTTATGGTCCAATAAATACTAAAGATATCATTAGAACTGGTATTGCAGATGTATTCTTACAAAATTCAGGTTTAGATAGTACAGATACGAAATTAGAGAAAATAACAGTAACTCCTAATCCTAGTAGCGTAATTGGGTTATCAGATAGTGACTTTGGTTTTACAACAGATATCGATTTAAGTTTCGATAGTGCATAAGGATAATTAAATAATGTATGAATATAGATGTAAAGTTGTCCATATCGTAGATGGTGATACAGTTGATGTTGATGTTGATTTAGGGTTTGGTGTATGGATGCACAAAGAAAGAGTTCGTTTATTTGGTATTGATACTCCTGAATCTCGTACACGTGACCTCGAAGAAAAGAAATATGGATTAGCTGCTAAAGAGTTTCTAACTGGTATGTTGGATGATGAAGGTGGTATTATTTTGAAGACTCATAAAGATGCTGAAGGTAAATTCGGTAGGATTCTTGGAGAGTTATGGCGTACAACAGATTATGCTGATAGGTCTATTAACCAATATATGATTGAAAAACATCATGCAGTTAACTACTATGGTCAATCCAAAGATGACATAGCTGAGCAACATTTGAAAAATCGCGAACTGGTAATGATTGATGGAAAAGAATGATAAAATTAAAACTGACTATGAGTATTCAAGAGATACTTACTATCAGTTGATTGAAAAAGGCCGCGAATCATTAGAAGACATGATTGAGGTGGCTAGAGCATCAGAACATCCAAGAGCATATGAAGTGCTTTCAGGTATGATTAAAAACATATCTGATGTGAATGATAAGCTGATGGATCTGAATAAGAAAAATAAAGATATTACGACTGATAAGGAACCAGCACAGATTGCTGGTACTACTAATAATAATGTATTTATTGGATCAACAGCTGAACTACAAAAGATGCTTAATGCTGATGATGATGAAATAATCAATGTCACTCCTGAATCAAGTTGAATCATATTTAGGAAATCCCAATGTTAAACGCGATGGTGTTCAACAAGGATGGACTAAAGAATTAATCAAAGAATATCAAAAATGTAGTAAAGATCCTGTATACTTTGCTATCAAATACTGTAAGGTTATATCTCTGGATAAAGGGCTAGTTCCATTTGAACTTTATCCTTATCAAAAGAAAATGTTTGGACAATTTAATGAGCATCGGTTTAACATTGTATTGGCTTGCAGGCAATCCGGAAAATCAATATCGGCGTGTGCGTACCTCTTATGGTTTGCCCTCTTCTATTCGGAAAAAACAATTGCGGTTCTTGCGAACAAAGGGGCAACTGCTAGGGAGATGTTATCTCGTATCACGCTCATGCTGGAAAACATTCCGTTCTTTCTACAGCCGGGGTGTAAAGCACTCAACAAGGGATCGATTGAATTCAGCAACAATTCTAGGATTATTGCTTCTGCTACTAGCGGTTCTTCTATTCGTGGCCTTTCAGTAAACTTATTGTATCTTGATGAGTTTGCTTTTGTGGAGCGTGCAAATGAATTCTACACCTCAACATATCCTGTTGTCTCTGCTGGTAAAGATACAAAAATTATCGTTACATCAACAGCGAATGGCATTGGTAATACTTTCTATAAAATATGGGAAGGAGCAACTCAAGGTACTAACCAGTTTACTCCATTTAGAGTTGACTGGTGGGATGTACCAGGAAGAGACGAAGAGTGGAAAAAACAAACAATAGGCAACACTTCACAGTTACAATTCGATCAAGAGTTTGGTAATACGTTCTTCGGGACTGGAGATACATTAATCAACGCTGAGACTCTTATGAGTTTCAGGTCACAACCGTATAAGAAATCTTTAGAAGGTGGTGATATACTAATATATCAAGAACCTGTTAAAGGTAATGAATACATTATGACAGTTGATGTAAGTAAGGGAAGAGGCCAGGATTATTCTACTTTTAATTTGATCGATATTAGCGTACGCCCATTTGCACAGGTTGCTGTATATCGCAATAACACTATCTCTCCCTTACTCTTCCCCAACATTATATATAAGTACGCAAAAGTCTATAATGATGCATATGTAGTAGTTGAATCTAATGATCAAGGTACAGTCGTTTGTAATGGTTTATATCATGATCTTGAATATGAAAATGTTCATGTTGAGTCAGCTATAAAAGCTAATGCTATCGGTATTGAAATAAATAGAAAGACAAAGCGTTTAGGTTGTTCCGCTATTAAAGATATCCTTGAAAATAGAAAACTAGAGATAGTTGATGAAGGAACTATCTTAGAGATATCAACTTTTGTAGCTAGAGGTCAATCATACGAAGCGTCTGATGGCAATCACGATGATTTAATGATGAATCTAGTGATGTTTGGTTATTTTTCATCTACTCAATATTTCAATGATATGACAGATATTAATCTGAAGAGTATGTTGTTCAAACAACGAATGGCTGATATTGAAAACGATATGGTTCCTTTTGGATTTATTGATGATGGTAGTGATTACATCAATACTATAGAAGAAAATGGTGAAGATCCTTGGCTCGTGAGATATACTAGTGATTTTTAGTTTATTATAAATATGGTTATATGTGAACAACCGTATTATGATCGCTTATAATTAGTAACCGAAAAAGGAAAAAAGTATGGCACTCTTTACACCGTCCGAATCTCCTGCGGTTGTCGTCAAAGAAATAGATCTGACTGGGGGTGTGCCAAATGTCCAGTCAACTACCGGCGCCATCGTAGGCAATTTTCGTTGGGGTCCAGTCGAGCAAAGAACATCAATTGCGAACGAAGCACAATTGGTTGACACTTTTGCATCACCGGATACCGTTAACACAATAGATTTCCACAGTGCAGCATATTTTCTGCGCTATTCAAGTTCAATGCAAGTGGTAAGGGAAGTTACTTCCGTTGCTAAGAATGCTGTGTCGACTACAGGTCAGACAGCTTCAGCTACTCCACCAGCAGAGCTTGTAAAAAATAAAGATGATTTTGATGCTCAACTTTCTGCATTAGATTCAGATTCTCATACTTTCGTAGCTAAGTATCCAGGTATCATAGGTAATAGCTTAAAAGTATCAGTATGTCCAGCAAATGACTCAGCGTTTGACGCTTGGACATATAAATCATCATTCGACGCTGCTCCAGATACTAGTACGTATGCTACTGGTAAAAGTGCGACAGACGATGAAGTACACGTAGCAATTGTAGATGCTGATGGTGGTATTACTGGGACAGCTGGTTCTGTCTTAGAAACATTCCCATTCTTATCACAAGCTTCAGACGCTAAGAATCCAGATGGAACTGTCAACTATGTAAAAGATGCTGTTAATGAGCGTTCTTCTTATGTGTGGATGGTTGGTTTTGATTCAGACTATAGCTTCGGTGGTACAACAGCTACTAGTGGTAAAGACTTTAATGCATTAAATGCAGCTACAGATTATAGCTTTACACAGGGTGTAAACTCTGCAGCTCTAACAACTGCTGAATATGCTACTGGTCATGATCTTTTCGAAGACAAAGATATTGTAGAAGTTGACTTCTTGATTGCACCTGGTATGGGTACAACAACTGATCAAACTACAATTGTTAACGATTTGATCTCTACAGCACAGTCAACTCGTAAAGATTGTGTAGTTGTTACTTCACCTGCGCGCGATGATGTAATTAATCTTACAAACCCTGCAACAATTACAACAAATGTTGTTGCAACTGCCAACACATTTACTAATTCATCCTACTTAGTGATGGATGGTAACTATTTGAAGGTCTATGATAAGTACAATGATCAGTACATTCATATTCCTGCTGCATCCTCTACAGCTGGTCTGATGGCTGCAACTGACTTAAATAGAGCACCATGGTTCTCACCTGCAGGTTCTAGACGCGGTCAGTATTTAGGAATCACAGCAATTAGTTGGACACCAACAAAGGCTCAAAGAGATACTCTCTACAAAGCTAGTGTTAATCCAATTGCAAATATTCCTGGTCAAGGTGTTATCCTCTTCGGAGATAAGACTAAGCTGAATAGACCATCTGCTTTCGATCGTATTAACGTTCGTAGATTGTTCCTCGTACTTGAGAGAGCGATTGGTAGAGCAGCTGAGCAAGTCCTGTTTGAATTCAACGATGAGTTCACAAGAGCAGAATTTGTAAACATTATTGAGCCTGTATTGAGAGAGATCAAAGGCCGTCGTGGTATCACAGACTTTAAGGTTGTTGCTGATGAAACAAACAACACAGCCGAAGTCATTGACCGCAATGAGTTTATTGCAAGTATCTTCATCAAGCCTGCTCGTTCCATCAACTATGTCACTCTGAACTTTGTGGCAGTTAGAACTGGCGTCGACTTTGAAGAAGTCGTTGGCACAGTTTAACATAGGAGAAAAAAATGGCAGTATTAGGAGTTGATGACTTCAAATCAAAGCTGAGAGGCGGTGGTGCTAGACCTAATCTATTCAAAGCCACTATTAACTTCCCAGCTTATGCAGGTGGAGATCCTGAATTAACATCTTTCTTGTGTGAAGCAGCACAGCTTCCTGGCTCTACAATGGGTACAATTGTTGTACCTTTCCGTGGACGTCAGTTAAAAATGGCTGGTGATCGTATATTCTCAGAATGGACAGTCACTATCATTAATGATACAGACTTTGCAGTACGCAATTCAATGGAAAGATGGATGAATGGAATGAATGCTCATTCGGCAAACACCGGATTAGCTTCTCCAATTGCATATGAAGCAGATCTAAAAATTGAACAGCTTGATAGAGCTGGAGAATCAGTAAAGCAATACACCTTTAGAGGTGCATTCCCTACGGATCTTTCACCTATTGAGGTCAATTACGGATCTACAGATGAAATCGAAAGATTTACTACAACGTTCCAGTATCAGTATTTTGATTCTGAGAATCCGCTTACTACAAGCTAGTATAAATAAACTAAGTGGAGGCTGATTACGGCCTCCACTTTCTAGGAGATAATGATGGCAGACAGAAGTGTAAAGCTATTTGGTTTTGAAATCAAAAGAGCTGAAACAGAAGACTCTAAGAATAAACCTTCTATCGTACCTGCGCGTGATGATGATGGAGCGGGATATGTAACTGCATCTGGCTCACATTATGGGCAATATATTAATATGGATGGTGATGATTCAAAAGATAATTACCAATTGATTATGAAGTACCGAGGTGTATCACATCACCCCGAAGTTGATATGGCTGTTGAGGATATTGTTAATGAGTCTATTGCTGGAAGTGAAAATAATCAGTCAATTAAAATTAATTTAGATAATGTTGAAGTTCCTAATAATGTAAAGAATACAATTACAGAAGAATTTAATAACATTTATAGTATGCTCAATTTTAATGAATATGGACACGACATCTTTAGAAGATGGTATGTCGATGGTAGAATTTATCATCATCTTGTGGTCAATGAAAAGCAACTAAAAGCTGGTATCTTGGAAATTAGACCAATTGATTCCGCTAAGATGCGTAAAGTAAAACAAGTAAAGAAAAAGAAAGATCCAGTCACTGGCGCTAACTTGATTGAAAATGTAGATGAATATTACATATATCAAGAGAAGCCAGGACAGACTACATCTGGAGTTAAACTGACAGCTGACTCTGTACAATATACTACATCAGGTCTTTTAGATGAAAACCGTAAAAAAGTTTTATCATATATGCACAAGGCACTGAAGCCACTTAATCAATTAAGAATGATGGAAGACAGTCTGGTTATCTACCGTCTGGCTCGTGCACCCGAAAGAAGAATCTTTTATATTGATGTCGGCAATATGCCGAAAGGTAAATCTGAAGAGTACATGAAACAAATCATGGCTCGATATAGAAATAAGTTAGTATATGATGCACAGACTGGTGAGATCAGAGATGATCGTAAACACATGTCAATGCTTGAAGACTTCTGGCTTCCGCGTAGAGAAGGTGGTAGAGGTACTGAAATATCTACATTACCTGGTGGGGAAAACCTTGGCCAGATTGACGACATAGTGTATTTTCAAAAGAAACTATACAAGTCTCTTAATGTACCTGTAAGTCGTTTAGAACAAGAGCAACAGTTTAGTCTTGGTAGATCAACTGAGATTTCCAGAGACGAGTTGAAGTTTCAGAAGTTTATCGATAGACTCCGTAAAAGATTTTCTCATGTGTTTCTTGACATTCTACAAAAGCAACTAATATTAAAGGGTGTTATTACAGAAGCTGATTGGAATGATTGGAAGAATAACATTATATTAGATTATGTTAGAGATAATCACTTTACAGAATTAAAAGACGCAGAGCTATTAAGAGAAAAGGTTCAAACTTTAGATCAAATTAGTAATTATGTCGGTGAATACTTCTCGAAGGAATGGATTCAAAAGCATGTGTTGCATATGGATCAAGAACAAATAGATGAAATAGAAAAACAAATTGCTAAAGAACCTCAACAAGATACAGACACTGATCAAAATTGATATAAATAGCATTAGTAAATAAAGGATATTCAAATGAGTAGAGGAAGAGATATAGCAAATGGATTATCAGCATCGCTTGCTGAAGGATCATTAACATCGAGCGGTATTAATATCGCTGTTGATTCTGCTGCTGTAACATCAATTGCCATCCAAAGATTACAAACATTTGATTTTTCTGATTTGATCGGCGCTACTGGTGATGTCGGTGATTTGATCAAAAGCAATGGTGATGGTCTTGCTTCTTGGTCCTCTGATGGTAATGCATATAAGTTTAGAGTAGATTATACTGGTGGAGTGTTTGGTGTATCTGATATCACTCAAGCACCTAGTGGTTGGTCATTTGATTCAAGCGGCACTAGTACAATTACAGTTAATCATGCTGCAGGTAAGATTGTAAAGTCAGTTAGCTTTATTTCTCAAGGAGCGTCTGGTGATCTTAAATATGTACCAGCATCAACTGATAACATTACTATTCCTATGAATAATAAAGAAGATCAAGTAAAAATTGATATGTCGCCTGCCAAGACAAGTGCAGACAGTGATCAGTTTGCGTACGTCAATCTAGTATTTTAAAGGATAAATCATGTCAATTAATCTTCAGAAAATTTCAGACGCAATTAATGCTAAGATTTCATCCTTTGATGGTAATTCTTCTACTACTGAATTAGTAAAGATTATTGAATCAATTAATAATGTAAATGCACATGGCGGTGTAATTACTGCTCCATCAAAGAATGCTTTACCTCTTGCTGATTCTTCTAATACAGGTACAATTGCATTTGTAAGATCAACTGGTTATACCGACTCAGCTGGTACATTTTATTTTGGTACCGGGACAGATTGGAGTATATTAACTACTACATCTGATAGTGCCGACTCAGCTGCAGTAGCAGCTGCTGATGCACCAGCAGCTCAAACATTGAGAGGTACTCAATACGGTTATTTTGTCGGCGGCTATCCTAATGGATCAGATTTCGGTATTCAACAATATTCGTTTACTAGTGATGGTAATGCTACCAAAGTTGGATCTCAAGCTGGCAGAAAACAAAAAGCTGCTGGATTTTCAAGCGCCACACACGCCTATGCGGCTGGCGGTGATCAGCTCAGTGTAGGACAAACTAGTAAAGTAGATAAATTTTCATTTGCTACCCTTACAGATGCAGCATATACAACTGATTTGGATGTGACTCGGTCTGAAGTAGCTAGTACTCACACAGGTACTATAGGATATACAATGAACGGTTACGCTTCTAGTAGTAATAGTAACAGAATAGATAAATATAATATGACTTCTGATACGCCATCTACTCTAACTGCAACAATGATTACTACCACGTCGGCGGCCACAGGATGTGGATCAACAACACATGGATATGCATCTGGCGGCGGTGGCAACCCCGCGGCAACGCGAATTGAAAAGTTCGCATTTGCAAGTGAATCAACAAATGCTACTGATGTCGGGGATTTAAGTACTTCTCATCTTAAGCCTACTGGAAATTCAAGCGAGACACATGGATATGTTTCAGGTGGCAATAGTAACAATGTAATTAATAAGTTTCCGTTTGCTGCTGATGGTAATGCATCTGATATTGGAGACTTAACTGTTGGTAGATATTTCACCGCATCGGCTGGAGCGAACTCAACTACGCATGGATATTGTGCAGGTGGCGGTTGGCCAGCACACAATACAATCGATAAGTTTTCATTTTCTGCAGACGGCAACGCTACAGACGTAGGCAATCTTACTTCAGGGACAATGTGGGGATCGACTGCACAAAACTAACATAATTAAGTTTAAAGGTATAAACAATGGCAGCTACAGATATTAAAAGCGTATTAGAGCTTCTTAGAACAAAAGTTTATAATGCTAGCAGTTCAACATCTTTAGATGAATTGAACAATATGGTCAAAGCAGCACAGTTAGCTCATACACCGATGATTCGTCACTACGATAGTGATGGATCGTTACCTACTGCCACATCTTCAGAAGAAAGATTAGCATTTATTACGAGCACTGGTTCTATTAAAATGAACAACGGCCGTAGATGGGAAGCTACTACAAGTTCGTCATCTGGCGGCGGTGGTCCAACATTTTCATATCAAGGGTCTGCTTATGGGTATATTGGTGGTGGTCAAGCTCCTAGTGGTGCCACAAATTCTTATGAAAAGTTTTCACTAGCTAGTAATGGTAATGGTACTGATACAGCAGATCTTACTCTTTATAAACAGGCGCCTTCTGGTATGCATTCTGATACTACATCATATTACGCTGGTGGTATGAATTGGCCGGCCGGATATGTGTCAACAAATGACATTGCAAAATTTCCATTTGCGGCCGATGGCGATGCAACTGACGCCGGTGATTTAACTGCAATAAGAGATTGGCAAACCGGTCATTCATCAGGTACACATGGATATGTAGCAGGTGGTCAACCTAATACAAATATTATCGACAAGTTTGACATGGCAACAGATGGCAATGCTACTGATGTGGGTGATCTAACTATATTAACATATATGCATTCTGGCGCTTCTGATGTTAGTGCTGCTTATGGATATGTTTATTCTGGCTATGATGCAAGCACCAGCAGTGATGTTTCTGGCACCAATAAATTTTCATTTGCTTCTGATGGGAATGCAACTACTGTAACCGGAGTGGTTTGGACACACCCATCCGGATATAATTACAGAGCAGGTGTTGGAGCAAACTCGACTACTCACGCTTACCAGCTAGGCGCTGAAACAAATCAACAATCAATATCTAATGATATTGCGAAATTCCCGTTTGCGGCTGAAAATGCTACAGCAACAGTTGGCGAGTTAACTAAGTCTAGAGCTGAAACCGGATTTGGAAATTCTAGTACTACTTACGCTTATCATAGTGGCGGTGCAACTCCTGGATTTAGTAATGTTATTGAAAAGATTGATTTTAGTTCTGACGGTAATGCTACTGATGTCGGAGACTTAGCTATAAGCAGGAAACGTGGCGCTGAAGGTACACAAGTTTAAAAGGATATAGAACATGACAATTAGTTTAACAAATCTTATTGCGGATATCGAAGCCAAGATTGCTGCTGCTGATAGTTCTACATCTACAGATGAACTATTAAAAATTATCAAGGCAGCTCGAGCAGCTAACACGATTGCAAACACATATGACAGTGCTGGTGCGATGCCGGTTGATTCTGCAAATGTAGGCAATGTACTTATGTCTGCTAGTAATAACTCTTTGTATGTTCTTGATTCTGCCAGTGGTTCATGGTCTTCTATTGCTGGATCTGGCGGTGGCGGTGGCGGTGGAACCCCCGATCATGCGAACAATCAGGGGATTGCATATGGTTATGCAGCTTCTGGTAGAGGCAACGTGTGGCCATATAGTTCCACAAATATTATTGAAAAGTATTCTTTCTCTGCTGATGGTAATGCAACTGATGTAGGCGATTTATATGAGGCCAAGATGCGGGCTGCTGGATCTTCATCATATACTAATGGGTATGTTCATGGGGGAATGGGTCCAACTTATTCAAATATAATTGAAAAGTTTCCTTACAGTTCTGATGGTAACGCGTCTGACATTGCTAATTTAACTGTTGCTCGTATGTATCTTGCCGGGGCATCATCAACTACTCATGGATATGCAATAGGGGGAAACAGTTCTTCTGATAAAAATACTATAGACAAATATCCTTTCAGCGTTGATGCAGACGCTACTGATGTTGGCGATCTTCTATCAAATAGAGCAGAATTAGCAGGTACAAGCTCAACTACCCATGGATATGCACATGGTGGAGGGCCATACAATAGTAGTGTTAATATAATTCAAAAGCTTTCTTTTTCAGTGGATGGAAACTCAACTGACGTTGGCGATTTAACAAATAATAACGCATATATTGCATCAGGTGCTAATTCTGACACACACGGATATAGAATGGGAGGGTCCACGGGCCCAACCCCAACGTTAGTTAATACTATCGATAAGTATTCGTACAGTTCTGACGGTAATGCGACCGATGTTGGTGACTGCCTGACAGTCCTTCAGGGTGCGGGAGGATCAAGTTCTACAACGCATGGGTATGCCCATGGAGGAGAAGGTAGTCCTAGCACTGGCACGGTTGATACGATTCAAAAGTTTTCTTTTTCAGTGGATGGAAACTCAACTGATGTTGGTAACTTAACTGCTGCCAGAAAAGAAATCGCCGATAATTTACAGGTATAAAAATAATATATATTATTATTACTATTATTGAGATTTATAATGAAACAATTGCATTTTTGTAGTGGACTTCCCAGAACTGGTTCTACAGTTTTGATGAATATACTTCAACA
>PDMX01004047.1_pt1 | contig 14529 bp, 16 predicted proteins | sample 1515501 | NCBI WGS metagenome assembly PDMX01 (sample SAMN07343022, study PRJNA328102) | Marine metagenome, whole genome shotgun sequencing project. | biome: marine; feature: bay; material: water; isolation source: viruses from water sample < 0.22 micron filtered, nuclease treated ...
CTCCAACTTATGCCGCTTGGCTTCAGGGCTAACACGCTCTTTGAGTATTTGCCAAGCAACATCAATTGGATTAAGCATATTTTTTAACTCCTACTTTTGTTTTACCTTGCTGTTTATCTAATAATTTGTAACAAGGACATTTAGGTGCTTTAGCCGAGCATTGAATATTTTTCTTCATACACTCACAAGGAGTGCTTTTCGTAGCCCCACAGCAGCATTTATCTTTCAACAGTTCCACCTCTTTAATGATGCACCTTTAGGAGTGAGTTTGCCCTTTTTACTGGTTGGCCCTTTAACACCAGTCATTCTTGCACAAAACGATTTACGACGCTTTGCTGACTTACTACCCGGTTTAAGTTTACTTGGTTTAGTAGTAACAGGTGGTTTTAGGTTAGAGCCTTGCTCACGCTTTGCTTTGGCTCTACCTTTAGCGTTTAGTCCACCTTTACGGTGGTGTTTATTTGGATTGTAACCGTGGAATGGCTTAGACTTCTTCTTAGCCTTTAGCAAACCCCAAGCATCATCAAAGGCATTCATTTCTTTTTGCCTCCTTTCTTTTTCTTAAACTTACCTTGACAGTATTGTACAGCCCATCCGTTTGCATAGGCTGACGGGTAAACATCAAACTTTTTCTTAGCCGCCGCTTTACCAGCAGGGCAAAGTTTCTTTTCTAAGAAATCGAAAGCATTAGAGAAGCCAACACAATGTCCACATTCGCAACTCATCATATCACCTTTACAAAACTTTTGACAATAGTAGGCTTACCGCCTACTCCTTGCTTCTTTGCTCTCTTTCTTTTAGTTGCCGCTTGCTTCTGACCTTGACTCATAGAGCCTGAAGTCTTAGGAGTTTTACTACTAACCTTTACACTTGGTCTACACTTTGGATAACCTTTGCTTGACTTTTTCGCTTTACTGCGGCCACATGGTGGGTGCTTGCCATCTTTGTTTTTACGAGATACATCTACCCACTTTTCTTTGAACCATCGGTTTAGATTTTTTGAAATATCAGACTTTAGTGTACCTGCGCCGAGTGATGCAGGGCGACCACATTTTTGACACGGTTGCTGTAGTATTCTACCATCGCACATTGAACATGGTAAGTTAGCAGGGTTTTGATTAGCAGTGTGTACTCTTGGTTGCCTTCTTAATGTAGGAGAAGATGATACACGGCTTAATTCTTCTTTTAGTAATTGGAATGCGATGTCCATTGGTTCGCTTGCTACCTTTCTTGTAACATCATCTTCTAAGAATGGACTTTCATGAGGTTGTATTCTTTGGTCTAAAGATAATGGTTGAAGTTTTGCACTTGCCATAAGTTGGTTAATATCCATTGGTGGCCCCGCTTTATCACGCCATTGTTGGGAACCCGCTTCTGATGGAAATTGATTTAAAAAATCATGCGCTTCTTGATTTGGTGGATAAACTAAGTGTTGAGGTGTTGAAAGACCTTTTGGTAACGGTATTTCTACAACTGTATCTTTATCAAAACCACCATATTTGTAACCTTCTGCTGGTGTTAATCCTCGGACTCCTTGACTACGCCACCATTCAGGATTTTGAGTAGATGCAAGTAAAACTGCTGGACTTGTCCTTCTAAAAGATATATCAGGTTTTCTTAAAAAACCTTGATTTGGTGGGCCTACATATGTACCTTCTATGTTAAAATTAGGATTAATTTGTGTCGGGTTATCTAAATCTAATAAACCGGGTATAGATTTTCCACCAGTTTCTCTGTGTGTTTCTATTTCAAACGGTATGTTTGCCCCTCTTCCGGTTCTTTGATGTCGAGATAGATTTCTTGCATTCATTCCTATGTTACGCTCTCCGGGTCTAACATATCGTAGTGAACCACCATCTATAATATCGTCAAGCGATATACCACGCTTTTCATCTATGGTAGGAATGTAAGCCTTGACTAAAACCTTACTCATTGTACATCCCTCGCAAAGTCAAATCTATTTGTTGGGTAAAGAGCACCTTCTTTTGCTTTATCTTGTTGTGCTGTTATCTTTTCCATAAACTTAGCATCATTATCTTGCGAGTATGTCGGGATTTCATTTCTTCTTTCACCTAATCTTTTATCTATTTCACGAGTAATTAATTCTTTTTCTTCGTCAGTATAGGCGGGGTTATCTAATCCGAATCTTCCCCCTTCCCATATTTTAGGAAGGTATGTTGATTGTAAATTACGCACTTGCTCTATATTTTTTGCATGATTTAATTCATCTTCCATCCGAGGGAAATCCTTTTCATCTTGTTTTCCACGATTAAAAACGCCAACTAATCTTTCCGGGGGAATAGGAGCCGTGTAAGCCCCTTCTCTACCTTCACCTACTGACGGTCTTACAAATGCTTTATCTTGTGGTGCCCCAAATCCTCGTATTCCTACAAGTCTTGATTCGGGGTTGTTTTTCATTTCACCAAATAAGCCTTTAGAACCGTACAAACCACCGGTCACATTTGCGGCCTGTGTACGCCTCATGTCTGCGCTATATGGCGGAGCAACAAACCCAACTCCTTGATTTAATGGGAATATAGGTTCACTCCAACCTAATGAATCTTCATATCTTTTATTTTCTTCCGCACCGATATTAGGCACTAAACCATACCCAGTACGCTTACCAACACCCGGTGCGCCACCTCTTCCTTCATGGTCACCACCAATTAATTTTACAGCATTTACTGGTGGTATTGCACCGGGAAGTATATTTCCTTCTTTATCAAAATGCTCTCCTTCAGTGGTCAAATCCCACATATGTTCAGGTAAAGTACTTTGACGAGAAAAGTAATCACGCATATACGGTAATTTTTTCCAATCAATTTCGGGGTCTAAGTAATCAGGATATTCAGATTGGTCACCACCTCGCAAAAAACCTCTTGCAAAATCGGCTTTATCTGCATATTGGTCTAAATCATCACCTTGAAATAAAGCAATATCTTGACCCATTTCTTCAGGAGGTTCAGCCATAAATGCAATTTCATCATCTTGCATATGACGCTCTTTTAGATAATTTCTAACATTTTCAGCCTGTTCATCTATTGATGGTTTTGGCGGTGTAGAGGTAAAGCGAGGTACGCCCATTGAATTATATGAATTACCAAATCCATACTGGTCAAGCGTGGACTGTTGTTTGATAACAGCCACGCTCATGCATCTGCGATGGTACGGTAAGTTAAAGAATTATCCACCTCTCCCATGTGCATGAGTCGCATTGCTGTTAGACAATCTAACGGTGATGATGTAGAAAAGATTCTCCCATTACTTGCACCACTTGCAAGTGCGGCAAGTGCAGTAGGTGGTGCATTAGCAAGCGCGGGTAGTGCAATAGGTGGTGCAATAATGAGCGGAGGTGGTATGGCATTAAGAGGTGCAGCATCTTTAGCCGGTAAAACTTCTCTTGGTCAGGGTATAACTGCGGCTCGTGGGGCAGGTAGTGGTGCAAGCCTTGGTTCTAAATTAATGACTGGTGCTAAAGCGGCTGGTAAAGCCCACATGAAAAATAAAGTAGGTATGGGCGAAGGCGGCGAAGGCGGCGAAGGCGGCGGCCAAGAAAACCTTGCAGGTAAGTTTGTGGCACAGCAAATGCAACAACAGGCTGATAAAAGACAACAAGCAAACCAACAATCTATGCAAAATAATCAGGCTATGGCTGAAAAAGCAAAAGCAAACTCTCAAATTACAACAGGTGAGCCTATGGATATGTCTTGGCGGTTGCTAAAAGATTGGCATTGGAACGGTGAATTAAGCCCAAGAGAAAGAAAGGCTATTGTTGAAAGAGCAAGAATGGCACGAAAAAAAGGTAATCATGCTCATATGGAATCGGTGCCATCAGAACATCACGATGACCAATTTGCAGAAAGGTATCATCCACATCAAAAAATGCCTTTAGATGCGGCAGGTCTTGACCCCCATGAAATAGCAACCGCAATGGGTGACATGTATTTAGAAAATCATCCTGAATTAAAACAGGCTTTAGATGAAGAATTACCACACCCTGCTAACCCAAATCAAACTAATACACCGGGCATGGTATTCCATGCACTGCGTACTGATAATCCTAAAATTAGTAATAATACACTTTGGGATTCATACTCACCTGTAATAACAAGACCTAGTGCGTTTAGTAGACCTCAAGTACATTCAGCAATAAACTCACCAGCAGGTAGGGGTTCCGGTAAAAGACATACTATTCGCATATCAAGTGTAAGAGATTATCCACATTCTTATTCTGAACATAATAATTCATTACCGTCTAAGTTTAATCTTGTAGAACCATTAAGCGATTTACCTGTTAGTCGTGGAGAGGCTGAAAAACTAAGACAGGATTATCGTATTAGACAACTCGGTGCTGGCGAAGAAAAATGGCGCAATAAGATATTAGATGTAGAGGATAAAGAGTCTGATAAAATTGAGGAAGGTGTCATAAATCAATTAGCCGGTCAATCAAGAATGATGGAGCAACAAGATGCAAAGGCGGCTAAACAAAGAGCAATAGAAGCAGAAAAAGAGCAAGCGTCAGCCGCAAAAGAGCAAAGTGAAATGTCAGTTACTCAAAATCAGTATATGCCGGGTTTCTACAATGTAACAGACCCCGCATATGATATAAGAGGTAAAATGATAGGGCCGGGTATGCATGATGTAGGTGAAGGTTACGACTATTATCATAATCACTTTCAACAAAATAATGTTCAAACAGGAGAGCCTATGGATTTGGCTTGGCGTATGCTCAAGCAAATGTCAGATGACGATATGCAAGAGTGGGCGTATGATAATCTACGCAATCAAGGAATTACTATACCTGATGAAAGGGAAGAAGAAGTAATACCAAAGCCGGAAATGCCTACTTTGTATTACTAATTATTTTTCAAAGCGCAAAAAGCGGAGGCCAGTAAAACAATCATTGTTTAACTCTTCAGTAGATAAATCAAAATTACCTAAATCGTTAAACCAATCTGCAACTATGTAGAAGCAGGTAAACCAAATCACAAGCAAGCCAAGTACGGAGGATAATACAATTGTCCCAATCATGTCAGCCGCAGGGCGGTGTAGAAAATAAAGTAGTAGGTGTGGCTAAGTAAACTTAGAATCTTTGAAGCATCATTCGCTCGCTAGGAGATAATCCCTCGCCACGCATTAATTTATCCAATAATTCTTGGAAAGAAGGTGCTTCACCTACATTTTCCAAAGCCTGATTTTCGCCACGCATGCTTTCATCATCCATAGCATTATTGTAACTATACTCTTCTCTTGCACGATTATACATTTCAGGGTTGCCTGAAAAGCCGGGAGGTAAACCGTATTTTTCCCCTACGCTTTCTTTTAGAATCTGCCACGCTTTATCAAATGGTGCCAAATTACTCACCACTTAAAGTGCGCCACCAGTCAGGTTTCTTTGGTTTGTCAAAGGCTTGTCTTTCGCCTTTACCACGCACTGAACCTCTTGGTGACATAGGAACTGTTTGAGGGCGACCTGCATCGAAGTCAGTATGTTGCGGTGCTTCGTCATCAAAATCACGCTCCGGCGGTTCAAAATCACTTAGTTGAGATTCATCACCTTCAACCATATCAGAAGGGTAACCACGCTGTGATTCTTCTAATGCTCGCATCATTCTTTCCATTTCCATAGGAGTCATTGAGCCTCTTTGCGGTTCAGGCCCACCTTGTCGTGGGAATGGATTAGGTGGTTCATCATGTGGCATAAATGGTTCTGCAACTCTTTGATGCAGGTTTTCAGGTAGTGGGTGGGGTTCTCGTTCTTCAAAAGATGCATTTTGTCTTGCCATCATTTCTGCCGGTGGCATTCCACCTTCGTAGCCTTCTTGCCCATGAAGCGGGTGGTCACGATATGATACATTACCATAAGAGGCTTCTTCATCGTGAGGATTATTAAATCTTTTTAACAAAATCCATGCTTTGGAAAATGCGCTTGCCATGCGAGTCCTACGAGTATGCACTATAAGAAATTAATTATACATTAATAATCTTTAGGAAGTATAGAATCTACAGGAACCGTTGGGTATCTATGTAGTCGTGCTTTAACTGAATTATTATCATCATCAAATATAGGTAAACTGGTTTGCATTGAACCAAAAGGACTTGGTGGCCGTCTATTTTCAGGCTTAGATGCAGTATAAATAGGCATGGCTCCATAATCACGCTGTGCTAAATCAGAATCGCCGAAAGTAGCAATGTTAGGGTCACGAGAATAATTTAATGGCTGGTAATGGTTACCATCGTTTTCATCACCATATTCTATTTTCATATTAGGAGTCATTCTGTTTTGAAACTCTTCATGAAATCCTTGCGAGTCTTGATTTCTTTCATCAGAATCTACTCTTACACCAGCGTTAATTAGACCTCTCATAAGTTTATCATAATATCCTTGCCTTCTATATGCCATAGGTGTTATTGATGATATTCCGGCTAATTCTTCCGGTCTTTTATCAGACGGACTAAAATGACCACCCGGCATTATTTGCGACAACATCTCGCCATCTTCCCCTCTAAGATTGTATGACCCTTGCATTAAATAAGGATTCCATTCTATGTGACTTGGTATTGGTTTTGGTAATGGGCGTTTAATACTGCTGGTAATCATCCCTCTTGGTGAACCCCATGCATCCAGTTCACCCGGTTTAGGTTTTCTTTGTATGAATTGATTATTTTGAGTTACATGACCTTCCTGACCATCTATTGGCAAAATGGTTTGCTTATTTTTGAGCAACAACCACGCTTGCTCAAAGGCTTTCATAGCAATCCCATAGCACAGTAGTATAAAAAATCGCTTTCTGTAATTTTTTTTAGGAACGCTATGCGGGACTAAAAGGAGTGCTATGGGATAGCACTGTGTTATGACTCCTTCTAAGGCGTGCTATGGGGCTGTGCTATGGGGCAGTACCCCGTTCTATAGACCGCTACACTGCTCTGTGCTATGGCCCCCTTACGGGTGCGTGCTTGGGGGTGGGGCGTGGGCGTAGTGGGCGGCTCTATAGATTCTCACCCCCCGCCTACATGCGCTTGCGTCTGCGTGTCTATAGATTACCAGTATGATGCTCTCGCCCCCGCCCATATGAGTAACCCCCCATAGCAAGCCGTTAGGCGCACCCCCATGAATAGCGACCATTAGACCCAACCCATATGGGTGTGTTCACGCCTACATTCACATGCTTTGTGCTTTGTGCTATGTGTATGAGTATGCACATGCTTACAAGGAGAAAACGCTGTACTGAGTCCGATGAGTACTTAAACTACTAAAGAAGGTAGTGTTGAGGTTTAAGCATGGCAACAGCAGCAGCAGCAAGAGCGAACATAGAAGCGAACATAGACAGAACCACCAAGTATGCAGGTCAGCATACCCCTGTAGTCCCAGTACTACAGGCATTCCTACGAGGTCGTGGGAAATCAGTTGACCTACCATACACTCGTGAGAGCATGGAGATGGGTGTACCGGAGTTTGACTCCAAGACAGTCAAGGGTACAGTCACATACACATGGAACACCTTCACACTCCAAGAAGTCCTTGGGTGCATGGAAGCGTTCATGACCTACATGCCTACCACTGGGCCTAAGACAGTGACCAACTCTATCCCTTCCTATGCAAGTACGAGGAAGCATTTCAGTGACATCATGGCACTTACATACACACCTGAGAAGGGCAACTATGCGAATGTGGAAGTCAATGGCTTCTTCTCTGTGGTCGGCAACTTCAGGTTCGTGTACAAGAAAGTCGCCGCCAAGCAGAAGTTGGATGCGAAGGTAGCCGCAGGTGAAGGGTTCTTCGCTGAAGGTGTTCTGGACAACAACGGTGTTGCTCGTCCATACCCAAGTGCAAAGAAAGCAGCCAAAGCATATGCTCGCAGTGCCCCTGTACTCAAGGTACATGACAAGGACATCAAATCCAAGGGCATCAAGGCGGGAGATGTAGTAGTCCCTCATGTCCGTGTTGGTGGTGGCTGGGGTAGCACATGGCACGAGGGTGCATTCGGTATGTCTAAGGCAGACATTCTAACTGAAGCGGCAACTCATGTGTACACTCAAGCGGATTCAGTCGGCAAGGAGGACCATGCACCTACCAACTCATACACTATGCGTATGGTTGAGGGCATGTCTTGGCAAGCAATCGTTAGACTTGCTCGTGCAAATGGTAGCAAGGCTACCAAGAAAGCACCTGCACTCATGTACATACAGGACAACTTCGGTAAGTTGGACTTCAGTACTCTTTGAGTAGGCTCGCAGTGTAGCGTTCTACCCTAGCGGGTCTTTGCCCCTGTCACCCCCTCGGGGGTGATGGGGGCTTTTTTTATTGACAAATTAGCCATAGCGCAATTTGGCAGGGGCAACGATGCCTCGCCTACGCCTGTACGAATAGTCCAGCCTTGCGAGTAATTGCATCGCACCCATATGGGTTGGACTCTTGACGCTTCGACTTCATGTACGCAATGCGATAAGAAAATCTCCTGAACATTTTGATGCGAGCGGAGCGCATCTCCAAGTCTCTCGCTTTTGACTGTTGCTCTCGCACTCATAGGGGAGGGGCATGAGTCTGACCCTAATACTTTCACCAGCAAATAACACTCACCCCACTTACCTCGTTTCTTCACTTACCTCATCACTTACCTCACGCGTTTTGACTATACCAAATCGGACAAGGTTACTTCACTTTATCATAGGTACTACTCTCAATATAATAAGTAAGTATAGGAGTATGATAAATGAGGATAACTCGTACCCTCATATTGAGTGAAGTGATTGGTGAGGAAAGTGAGGTAAGTGAGGGTACTCCTAACACACAAACCAGTGTACTGCAAGGCTGATGATATACATGGCGCAAACTATTGAATCCAAAACCAAACATCTTGCGCTAAAGAAAAACGATGGACTGAAACCGTTCAGTATTTAAACTACTAAAGAAGAATGAGTTGATGATGATTGATTACCAATGGACTACCTCACCACATGGAGTAGTGCCAGCACATACACAGCGTGAATGGTTCACCAAGAAATATGCTTACCTTAAACATGGCATGAGAACCTTACACATAGTGGATGCGCTTACCTCTTCTCTTGTTGTAGCGTACACTACACCAACTCGTATGCTTGATGCTACTACTCGTACTGAATTGAGTAGAGCAGGTAAGAAGATACAAGAAGACATAAGCGTATGTGTTAGTCAAGCAAGACTACTTGACTGGGCAGACAGGAATGGCATACTTGTGAACCGATGGATATTGGACAACAAGAAGATTACACTCACAAGTACACCCTCGGTAGGAGAAATGGAGTACTGAGGTTGAAGAGTATTTAAACTACTAAAGAAGAATGGAGATGAGAAACATGGTTAGTCAGAAAGCGGCGGCATTAGCAAAGCACAGCAAGGCACAAAATAATGGTATGATGTATGCCAATTGGAGTCATTTAGATACATACAGGCTTGACATGCTTGGTACTGAAGAGATGAAAACATCATTGAGCCTACTACAATACGAGCATGATAATGCGTATGGTACTATGGTCAGGGACTTTGTATTAAGAGGTCTTGACATCATCAATCTCTCTTCCTTGACATGGCCTATCTTCATTCGTGCATGTCCACTACAACCACGCCCCGGTGTGCTTGAGTCATCAGTTGCGAATAACATTACAGAAGCAGAAGAAGTATTGGAGCGCATCATTAGTACTATGCTTAGTGTTGATGAGTCCTCCACACCTATGTACGAGCATGGTCTTATTGACCCTGAAGGTTGTATCATCTTCCAAAGATACATTGATGCTGATGCTTCATGTGTAGTTGCGCCCGGCAATTACATCTTCATGGGTGCTGACAATGATGGTATCACTGCGAGCAAGGATTGTATCAAGGTCGCACTACCTCATACTATGGAAGACTACAACACAAGGCATGACCTTGAACAGTTAGACATTGACCCCGACAAGATTGAGTTGGAGTTTGTATCTATGCTCAATGGTGCTGAAGATATTAGACAGCGTTCTAAGCAATCATCCATGTACTCTCATTCAACTTACATCACGCAACTGCGTGGTAGTGAAGGCGCACGACCTATTGCTCCACCACCAAAGGGTGTTACCATCAGTGGTACATTCCACGGTGCTGAAAGAATAGTGGTGTCTCATGTACACACAGTCAGTGACAACAGTGATGAGCAACTTGACCTGATGGAGCAAGCACTTCGTGAGGGTATGCCTGACGGTGCAGTTGTCATTCATCCTACTGGCAATCACTTGTCTCATCATGCAGGGCAGTGCTTCAAGTATGGAGTCCCTTACATAGCCTATGCTGATGTCAGTGTTGGTGAGCAGTGGACTCAAGCCGCAAGCGGTTGGGTTGTGCTTGACCCTGATGGTACTTACGAACCACAGCCTTACGATGCTACTGATTACATCGAGGCATTCAAGGCTGGCCTTGAGTTGGGTGTGTTCAACTTCTCTCGCCAACATGGTTGGTTGTCTAACCACTTCCACCAGTTTGTAGGTGGCCCCTTGTATAACCCTCAACAAACTGCTGTCCTTGCTGGTGCATTCACTGGATGGATAATGAATGCGGCTCTCGCTGTTGCTGTTGGTGAGATGAGACACATCCGTGGTAGTACACAGAATGGAACCTATGTATTCTATGCCGCAGTACACGCAGTGTATGGTAAGGACTTATGGAAGGAGAAGACTGGTGGTAGTGATAAACTATCCACACAAAGGCAAGACTACTATGCCATGATTGAAGAGAATCCACTTGACATACCTTCTTCCCTTCGTATGTTTGACTTGGCTATTGAGGCTTACAATCTTGACTGGTCAAGTGGGTATGGTGGTAACGCATACCTGAAGGCTACTACTACTGGTAAAGAATGCCTTCAAGCAATCCAAGCATTCCTTGCCACACCTAACGCTGATACCCTCAAGGACTTGACTGGTATTGCTAATGACTTAGAACATGCAGTGCATAACAATGGTTGCTTCTTCAACAAGTTTATGAAAGTGACAGCACTTGATTGGGGTACAGGCAAGGAACCTATTAGTCTCAAACCAAAACTCTTCTTCAATGTGTACTACGCCGCTTATGATGTACTCACTATGACCGAGTATGCAAAGTCAGGGTTCAGTGCATTGAATGTATTCAATGAGATTGATGAGTTGAATGAGAAGGGAATCAATTACCTGCGTAAGAATCCACTGGCTACTAATGATTTGTTCCCTATCCTCAAGGCTTCAATGCCCGCACTACACACAGGCCATCGTCATCCTTCAGGTAAGTATGGTGACTACTCCAAGAAATCATTCCTACCTTGTGGTGTTGAAGGTTGCAGTGCATGTGAGGAACACTTACACTATGAGACTAAGAAGAAGATGAATGAAATTAGCAACAAGGTTTCACTACCTGTGGGTAAGCCTATCTACGACATGAACATACCAACTGAACCTGTGTCTAAGGTTTCAGTTGCCAGTAAATTGAAGGACTTGTTATCATGCTTAGATAATACTGACAATGATGACATGGTAAGTGTAGCCAAGAACACATTCACAGTGATGGTGATTAAGGCACTGGTTACTGGTACTGATTGGGATAACAAGGAGTTGGCGTTGGGTGCTAAGATACTTACACACTTCAGCCAAGCAGATATGTTATTGCATTACAAAACGATTAACGATAAAACAAATGGAGATGAGTGAAATGGTAAAAAGATTGAGCAGAAAACAAAAGAGGAAGGCGGCTAAAATGACAGACAAAAAGAATCCAAGTAACTTCAAGACTACGACTAAGACTACATGGAAACCTAAGACTACGCATGTGTCTAAGGCTGGATGCCACACAGGGCAGAACCTTGTGTTCACTACTGACACAGGCATACAGGTGTATGGTGGTGGCAAGAACCGTAATGGTGGGTGGCACAAGATGTCATTCGTACCTGACTTAGCAATGGGGCCGGATGAAACTCTTACCTATTCAATCAAGTCTAATGATGATACCCAAGTACCTGATGGTTGGAACTGTGGTAACTTCGTAGGTAAGACACAAACACCACCACCTATCATCGCACTTGACTTCCCTGACTTTGGTATTCCTAAAGTTGGTGTTGAGTTTTGGCACGCCCTTGTTGGTGACATAGTTACTAAGGGTATCAAATCTATATCAACGCAGTGCGCTGGTGGTCATGGTCGTACTGGTGTACAACTATGTATTCTCTATGACTTACTCAACACTCATGCTGATGGTACAACATACAAAGATGCTGGTGAGTTAGTCGAGTTGATTCGTGAGTTGCACTGTTCACATGCTGTTGAAACTAAAGAGCAGCAGCAGTACATCGCTGATGTATGTGGTATTCCTGTGGGTGAGATTAAGATTGAGGATAGATGGGGCGGTGCTACATGGCATGGCTACGGTGGTGGTGGACTGGGAAAAGTAACCCCGACAGTTGGCATTACCACCTATGAAGATGACCTTGATGGTTACAAATACATAGGAGCCAACGAAGTGTGCGGTCACTGCGGTAAGATTAGTTTCTTTCAAGACAATGAATCATACTGCGAAGTATGTCTTGAGCCATACAAGAAAACTGATGATGATGATGATGATGGTGATTGCCCTTCATGCGACAGTCCACATGGACTGACTGAAGATGGTAAATCATGTGATGAATGTGGGTGGCACAAACCTAACAAGAATGACGAACCGATACTGTGTTACTCTTCGGGTAATACATTCCCCCCTCATCACTTTACCTTTGAACACCCTGAAGCATCCATTCAATCTATTGCTGAAGAGTGGCGAATCAAACATGATAAAGATGGAGTGGAGTGCTTCGATTGTGGAGAGGTCAAGGACAATGAGTTTATTCATTCATGGTCAGATAAAGATAAAGGATTCATATGTAGGAAGTGTTACTGATGAGCAAACAATACGAGGACATGAGCAAGGAAGAATTGATTACCTTAGTCAAAAGATTAGGTAAGTCACATAACGATTGGAGAGACTTAGCAATTAGATACGAAACAAGTATCGTACAGTTAGTGGACATGAGTAACAAGATGATAGATATGAGATACGGAAAAACAAAGGAGATGTTGAGATGAGATACGATGAAGCAATAGCATTGATGAAGACAGCAAAGAACCCAAGCAAGGGCAAGCCGATAGCAAACAACACAAGGCTACACTCATGTCTTGATGGTTCGTTTGAGATTAAGTTGCATGGTCATCCTATCACCACCATTCATCCTAACCACATCACACTTGACTCATGTGGGTACAAGACTGTGACTACTAAGGCAAGGATGAATACCTTCACACCTGTAGGTATCAAAGTGATACAAAGGAAATGGAATTGGATAGTTGTAGTTGATGGGATTGAATATAGTTTCCATGATGGGATTAAGTTTAGTACGGAGGTGACAGCATGAATGAACACACACTACATCAAATGATTAGAGTATTCGTAGGCTACGGTGAACCTATCGAAGAGGATGGGCAGGGTGCTAACAAACCTGACTGGCCTTTCTTCTCTAAGATTGCACAGCAAGATACTGTACATGCACTACAGTATGAGGAAGCGGCAGAAAGATTCCACAAGTATAGGAACACACAGTTGCCTCGCCTACTGATTGATGCTGGTCTTGTCAAACATGCTGACCAAATCGAGGACTTCCTTGATGACATGCGTGAGCGTGGTCAAGAGGCTAAGGAAGTACAGGCCAAGCAAGATAAGAAACAATCAGCAATCAATAGAGTGCTATCTGATATTAGATACGAGATGACTAAACGAAAGCAACCTGACATCAAACATGTTGAACAGTTAGTTGAGTTAGGCATTGAGTTAAGTGAGGCGTTGGACATGCACAAAGAGGTTGTTGATTCATGGAAGCCACCGGCTCACCTACTGGTTCGCTTCTCATTGGTTGATGACAACTGGACTAACCGATGGGGAAAAACTTTCACGAATAAAAGAATCCTACTTACTCACACATACAACGGTGACCTATACAATGCACTGAAGAATGGTATGGGATTCCCTGCCTTCAAGTACCATGCTAATCTCAAGAAGTCATCACTACAAAACAACATGGAGACATTGGACAAGGCGGCTGGTATTATGATTGAGCAAGGTATGTTCGTTGATGATGTTACATTCAATTCAGTCAAGGGAACGGCGAGCAGTGAAGTAAGTAAGCAAGCACCTACTAAGACTACTGTTAGTGCTACGCTTGTGGGTAACTCTTCCATCAAGTTAGCATGGCCTTACATCGCTGACCCTATCGTGCGTGGGGATGTGATGAGTCAAGTCAAGGCAACACAAGGTCGCAAGTATGACCCTGCCTCTAAGACATGGAGTATCAGTATCACCGAAGCGGCACCATTGATTGACCGCTTGCGTAAGCATGATGATAATGAATGGTGTATCAAGTTAGCCGATGCTCTACAGGACATACCTGAGATTGAAACATACATGGAAGAGAGAGCGAAGCGTGTCGCTATCAGTGGCGCAGCGAGCCTATCTGATGATATGATAGTCGCTGA
>PDMX01008112.1_pt1 | contig 14011 bp, 22 predicted proteins | sample 1515501 | NCBI WGS metagenome assembly PDMX01 (sample SAMN07343022, study PRJNA328102) | Marine metagenome, whole genome shotgun sequencing project. | biome: marine; feature: bay; material: water; isolation source: viruses from water sample < 0.22 micron filtered, nuclease treated ...
CAACTTTTCTACTACAAGGGTATCCCAGACTTTAAAAAGCTGAATATTAGCTTGTCTAAGAAATTTGTAGTCAAAACTTGCATTGTGCAATAGTTTGATTCGACGATCCTCTAAGATCAATCGTAACGTTAGATACATTTCATTTCGAACATCCCATAATACTTGGTGTTCAGCTGTACCAACTTGGACTAATAACAGCTTATTCTCAATATGATTTAAGCCTGTGGTCTCACAATCTACTTGAAGGTAGGTTGCATCTTTTAGTATTCGGTGTGCTTCAGACGCTGTAATTTGTTTTACTGCATCTGTCAGTATAAGTTGTTGAGGTGACACTAAGTATATCATAGTGGTACTTTGTCCCAATATTTACGAGCCCTATCAGTAGTAATGTAATACTGCATGTGACCAATAGTGTCTTGCCAGCTATCGCCTTCTATTAACGCGAAGAAGTTATATTCAAATTGGTCGTCAGAACGTACTGTAAAACGAAACTCTCCGTCTTGTTCAAAGTACATAGGACGTTGAGTTATTTCCCACCAGAGATACAAAGCATCGTCTTTGCTATCGGAACTCCAAATCCATCCGTATCTATGCTCGTACCATCTAGAACATTCGTAAGGTCCATTGTAGTCATATGTACCCGCAGGCACAGCGTCATTTACATAAGCAGGACAGGGCTCACGTTGTATGTAACAGGAAGAGAAAAACAGTAAACAAAAGGATATTACTCCATAGCTAACTGTTCTATTTCCCATGCAAATTTGTCTTTTACTTCGAAACATGGACATGCTTTATTAGTGAATTCTTTATGGCCTTTCACAACCATAGGTTGCTGCAAAACCGCTTTTAAAGCTAAAAGCATAAAGCCAATAGCATTTTTTTGAATAGGTCTAAGAGTGTCTTTGGCGTCTCCATTCTCATCAAGGCCTCCTACATAGCAAATGCCTATACTCGTTTTGTTGTGCCCTTTAACATGGGCTCCAACTTGAGTAATACATCTGCCTTTATGAACTTTACCTTGCAGATCTACAACATAGTGGTAACCCACCATGTCCCATCCTCTCTTCTTGTGCCACATATCGATTTGTTCGATAGTAACCTCTTGATTCTCTTGGGTTGCAGTAGCATGAATGACAATAGTGTCAATACTACTTAAATCTCTCTTGTTCATCAGTTGTATAGATGTGTGTAAACTGTGTCTGGGCACTCATTAGTCCAACAGTCTATTTGTATGACTAAACTATCGTACCCGTATGGAGCGTAGGTTATAATAGCTCCATCTATGTTTGAAGTTATACAACATTCTACTTCCTCGCAACTTTTAAAATCACATTGCTGCCATCCTTCATAAGTTTCTACACCATTAGAGTATCCATAGGTGTATACATCTGTTTGAATATCAGGTCCAGTGCACGCAGTTGGCGTAAGCAACAAGAGGAAGTAAAAACTTTTATTCATGTTAGTAGTGTAAATAAAATAAAGGCTGCTACAAAGTAAACAGCGCACGTAAACTCAATCCAATTCTCTTTTATAAATTCCATGACTAAATGTGACAAATTTTTTTAGTCAACATTAATGTAATGTAGAGGAGCCCGATTTAGACTCCTCTAACATTACAAATGTATTAATCCATGTTAATACGAACTTTCAAGCTACCTGGGGTAGAATGAATTTCAATACTTTTAGGATCGACATAGTTTAAGACTTGAAATGAATCAGTAAGTTGCCTGACTTCATTTACAGTTTTTTCAATGCTCTTGCTTAAATCAATGTTAGAAACGCGTTTAACTCCTGGCATAAAGGTTTCAAAGCAGCGTCTGCCAGTATTCCATTTGATTCTATGCTCTGGAATAGCTGCATTATTCAGCTTCGTCCACTTTTGCATTATAGCAGTTGGTGTAAAATTCTTTTTAAACTTAACATGAAGCTCATTTGCTACACCTTTTGCTGCGGAATAACGAGTGTATCTCCCTCGCAGTAAACGCAAATTCATATTTTTAAGTATGTAAGCGTTTATTTCAGTAGTATATAGAGAGTTTTTTCTTATAACCATATTTTAGTCTAGTATTAAAGGTCTAATGTCCTTTGGTTTTAGCTTAATCAAAAAATCATTGATTAAGTCTAGCATAATATCATTGGACATCCAGTGTTTTTGGTTTGTAAGTAATGTAAAAGCGCTATTATGGTTGTTTTCAAAGTGATATTTGAAATATTCTCGCAGTCTGTCTATTCCAAATACTTGATACAAACCCTCAATGATTCGATCACGTTCAAAACAATGATCAAAGACAGGCTCACCTTCAATCACTTTATACATGCCAACAAAAGCCATACCTTCATCTTCGTACTTAATTTGAATAGTAAGCTTATGTTTTTTAGATAGCTTTATAAGCCCTTCTATAGGAGGAGACCAAGCTGATTCCCAAATGCATTCAACTTCACCGTCATAAGTAAAGTGGTTTTTTTGATCTTCAGGAATCTCAGTGAAACTTACACTGCGTACACCGTAAACATCCCATTTAGTTCCCCACTCTAGAGAACGAATGTTATTCGCATCTTTTTTCACTCTGCCTTGAGCATCCTCTCCTGGATCATTTAAAAAACTTTTCAGAAACCCATCACGGTCGTGAGGATCTGCTTCTAAAGTATTTAAACGATTGGCTACCAATGTAATTTCAGGGTTTAACCCTTGAATTATTACTTCACAATAAGTATTGTTTGGCATTTTGTAATGTTTTTAGGAAAAGGGGGAACTAGAAAACCCCCAAGAGTTATGAAACACTAGTCTAGTTTTTGTTTTTTCCTAAGTTAAATTAGACTTCTAAAGCCTCTGTAACTTCTTCTGTAGCAGTCTCTTCGATAACATTAATCGGAGGGACGAAACTACCTGCAGGAGTAAAGTTGTCCCAGCGTAACACAGTGTCTAAACTGCGTGTCCATGTGGGACTATCCTCTGTATCAGGAACGAGAATAGTAGCAGTGGTAAACGTTTTTCCGTCAATCTCGTACGGTTGCACATCTAACTTAACCTGTGTTCCAAGTACTGGAGTACCTACAGGCATGTTAAAAATGTGATTCCATGGAGAATCAACGCCGCTCTGCCATGAATTGACAGTAAACGTACGTGATGTACCGGGGCACACTTCCTCTTGTTTTGTAAACGGATTAATCCGACTCACTGCAGGCGTTGCCTGAACTCTAATAGTACGGTAAGTGTTACCGCTCTTGTCTTGCTTGTCGTTAGAAATTTCTACGACTTCACTAAAATATTCTGTTGTAGCCATGTTCTTATTTTTATATATTATGACTTAATTGCACCTTTTACTAAGGCAGGCACCGCCTTGTATAACTCTTGTATCATTTTCTCATCTTGAAACACGTAAAATGCAGCATGTATGAGAGGCTGATACTCTGGGGGAAGGCTTATAACTAAAAAATTGTATCGCTCTGTATTTTCAGGTGACAAGAATAATAGGAAGTCACCCTTGTTTATGCTAGCGTTTAATTTTTGTTGCCATTCTTTATTCTGAAACATTTTCTGTAAGTAATTTTATATTTACATCTTCTTTTAACTCTACTATTTCAATGCATCGCTCATAGTCTTCCATAGTTTCCATAAGCTTTCTAATTTGATCTAATAAAATAGGCCACGCACCTATTGGATACGTAGCCTGGAATTCATCAGTTAAAATAACTTGTGTTCGATTCTCTTTAAAAGCTCTTTTAATAGATCTAAGAACTACTGTACACCATTTAACAGTAGTTAAATCATTAGATAGTTCTTTTTGTGAGTCTTCGTTCTTGTCTGGGTTGTTGTCCTCTTCGTAAAGAAGCTCGTCTATCATTATTCCATGGGGGTTTTTATTTCGTTATTAATTTGAGAAAATATACTAAGCTGATTATTGTCTTTTTCTAATTCGCTTAGAGCTTCAGCCTCTGAAGTAAATAGTTCGAGTTGCTCAAGAAGCTTATAATATGCAGACTCAACTGTACTCCACTTGATTACAAGCGTCTTATGATCAGTATGAATTATGTCAATAGTCTCTTTTAGACTTCGATTCACAGCATAGTACATTGCAGATTTTGTTTCTGCTTTTTCTATTTGTGATTTTAACTTAGTGTTCTTTGCTTCTAACTCTTTAAGATAAGAATTACAATGATCGCAGGCTTTACGCAAAGCTTTAGCTTCTGAAATATTGTACGATAGATAGAAAACTGTGACTGCACCTATGATCAAGGCAACTGCTACAACTGCATAAAATAGTTCTTGCATTATTTTGTGTTTGTGTATTATATAAACTTGCTACAACGTAGCTTAGGTTTCATTTAAGCAGAGCTAGGAGAACTGGAAAACTCCTTAACCAAAAAAACTAATCATGAAGATTATTCCAAACCTATACTCAGTTTTGTTTGCTCTGCAAGATTGACGTTTCAACCTTATGGTGCGCCTGGTAGGGCTTGAACCTACGACCTGCCGATTATGAGTCGGATGCTCTGACCAACTGAGCTACAAGCGCAAAACAAGAGAGTGCACTGCGACCCGTAGGCTGGCATAACAGCTACACTCTCTCTAACTATGACTATGCTGTCCAAGTTGGAACAGGTACGTGGAATAAAGTAGTCACAGTAACACGTACACTCGTGTGACCACCTATAATTAATGCCTACGATTGGTTAGCGTAGGACTTTTAGTTATATTGACTGAATTGGGTAATAAGGCTCAGTCAGACCCTATTTAATATTATTTACCCTGACCTCTATACTTTTTACGATAGCATTTACTGCTCTTGTGATTAGAGGTTTTGGATTTGCTGTGAATACCTGGTCTCTTAGTAGAGATAGTTTCTTTAGCTACGGATACAATCTTTGACATAATATTAAAATAAAAGTACTCCTGGCGGGATTCGAACCCACAACCTACATCTTAGAAGGATGTTGCACTATCCGGTTGTGCTACAGGAGTATAAAAAGCACGTTAGGTGCGCTAAATTCTTTAGTACCACTGACCGGATTCGAACCGGTACGGACAAACTGTCCAACAGATTTTAAGTCTGTCATGTCTACCAATTTCATCACAGTGGCAAAATTATTTACTCTTTGTTGGTAGCAGTAGGGAACCAACGTTTTGATTCCCTACCCCTAACAATCTACTGACGACCATCTTGCCATGGTCAACCAAAATCAAACACATTTAAGGCTGTGTTTATCACCTGTATTTTTAAAAGTCACCATCAGCAACTTGAACTACAGAAAAGCTGTGTTCAGGAAGCAATGCAAGCTTTTTCCATTCTTTGACGACTTTATTACGATCGTCAAAAATAACTCTTACTCTACGACGCCACCCCTCAGGTTTAGACATAAGCATCTCATTCTTTAACACTTCGTCAGGTCGCATGTCGTTAGCCGGACGAATAAAGAAATCATCAAAATGAATTTTATGTTTGTCTAACCAACGCAAAGTTACATTGTGAAGCCGATTATTACGACCAGAGAATATAACAATGTGAAATCTATTCAACTCATGGAAGCCACGCAGTATATCAGCAACCGGTGAAGGTCTATCATACTGAATATTGGCGGATACTCCCTCCCACTCATACCACCAAGCCTCATTAGCCTGTTGCACCAACTCTTTATCAGCATAAGGATGAGTAACCTCACCTAACACTTTAGCTTTAGCAGAGTCAGCAAGACTACGTCTTTCACTCACATTAGCAAGAGTACCATCTAAATCAAATATGATGATGTTCTTTTCTGTCATATTACTTAAAGACATGGTATTCCTCTTTTACATGTGAAACATAACGACCAGTAACCTTAGTCAGCTCATTGTGAATACATTTAATGAAGACATCTTTGACAGTATAGTTAATAGGGTCACCAATAACATACTGACAAAAAGAATCAACGTTAGAATCAGATATGTTAAAAGAAAACGTACTGTCTGCATAGCCTCTACAAGTAAGGGTTATACGAAACTCTTGATAATCTTCAGAGAAGCGTAACAATACTGGAGTGTCAGAACTTACATCTGGATAGCTAGCTGCGATAGCTTGAAAGAAACTATGTAATGTAAAATGACTTGTGAAGGTAAGTAGACACGGAGTGCTTAGGTTACCACAGCTTATTTTGCAAATAAATGGGTTGTGCTCTTTTTCTTTATCTTTTTTGCACATGATAAAAAACTTGTTAAGTGAATAAAAGACTATACAATAACTAAGGTAGTCAAGGTATAGTCGTGGATTTATAGCTAAACAGGTGGTATATGGCTTGGCCTGCACTCACTCTGTCTTGCTATCACGTAGCGAGGGTTTCATTTGAAGATCTACCATCGAACTTTATAGCTAGTTAGTCGAAAAAACATAGCTTAATTACGGTAGTTAGACAGTAAAATAGTTAGTTAGTCGAAAAACTAGCTTGCAATGAACTAGTCGCTAAGTAGAAAAGCAAGGGAGCTACTAACTCCCCTGCTTATCACACACACTGACAATATCAGCAATCCTCGTCCTCTACAAAGCTAATTGGCACTTCGTACACGAGGTAAGCACGCGTGGTGCCCTCTCCTTCCTCGACGTCATCCGCACACTTCCACGTAGCGTTCTTCCGCCACGCAGCCTTACGGACTGGGTCTTTGTCAACTCCGTAGAGCTGAATCTTCTTTCCGCGAACAGTGATGAACTCACCATCTGCAGGGTTAACCAAGAAACGGCGCATCTTGCCATCCGCTTCAGTAAGCCTTGCCACAACCGCTTTCTTGTCGCTCAAGTCAATGTGACTTACGTCTTTGAGCTCTTCGGTTGTGAGCTGTCGGCTTCCCGTAGTTCTACGAGTCGCCATGTTAGTTGCTACAGCCATGCTGTATAGGTATTTGGAATTTCTGCGCTCCGTAGCACACTGTGTGCCGCGATTGCGCTACACTATCGCCGTGGTTTCATTTCTCTGTCGAGCTTGCGATGGCAGAGTCATATCTAAAGAAAAACACCACACGGTTAAATGTGATGCTTTTCTCAAACACGTTACTTCTTCTTGTTACTCATACGAACTAAGTCCAAGAGAATAAAGCAAACCATATGCTTGCCTACAACATGATAGTCGTCAGTCATAGCAAACTCTACTTCTGACTTCCTATTGACAGCATATACTATGTCTCTCACCTTAGTAAGCTGACTCCTCAATGCATTCCACGACTCGGTGTACCGTTCGGCATCCTTATCGCCACCAAGGTCCTTAAACATTGCTATCTTTTGCTTCAGCTCTTCTGCTTTTTTACTAGCAGCTGCATACTCTGGATCCTGACACTGACAGTGAGGACAGCCGCAAGGTTTAGTCTTAACGTTACCCATAGACTCTATCTCATGCTGAACTTCATTTAATGTAGTCTGTGCATGCTTCAAATCTACGTATCCATCGTAACTTGATTCTGACATCGCGTTTTCAAGCTGTCTAACGTGACGCTGCATCTTAGAGTAGATTCTGCTAACACTTCGAGTAGCATTTACAATGCCTTCATCATGCTTATGATACGACTCCATTACAAACCACTTGGCAAGGTAGAAACCCACCTTGTGTGGATCCGTGAACAATGCACGAGACATCTGTTGTGATCCACGTGCACCATGCAACTTACTCAGTGCTTGGTTCATCGTACGCAACCAATGTTCAGCGTGTAGGTTTGCAACCAGTTCATTGTCTAGCATTGCTTCTTGAGTTGCAACACCCATGATACGAGTTCGTGTCTTACAATCTCTTGATTGATACGTCATCCAAGTATCTCGCCACTTTGCATGCAGATCCAGATCGTTGTAGTCTGCTCTAACCCTGTGTACAGGCTCAGTAGCAGACGCGTTCCAAATGCTTAACTGCAAGCTGTTGAAGATATCAGGATTATACCAAACCAAGGTGTGCATACACTCTTTGAACTCTCCCATGCTTATACCGCAAACATGTGCAGCATTAGATAGAGACGTCACATAAGCTGCTTTGGTCCACGTGTCAAATAGTGGACTGTAGGCCGGAAACAACTTTCTACATGGATTGTAGCCAGGCGCTAGAGCTTGAGGAAGATTTGTGTCTTTGATCGGCAGTTTTTCAGCCAGGTTGTTATCGTTACACATATTTATTAGTGTGTATTATAGGTAATAAAGGGGTGAGGACTATCCCCACCCCTAGGTGTGCGAATCAAATTCGCTTAGCAGTCTCCATACTGAGGTGAATCCTCGATGGACAGTTCAGATTCTTCAGGCGTCCAGTTCAGGTCGCTGTTTGTACATTCATAACTGTGATGATCATCGTCACCACAATGGTGGCAACACGGAGCGTGCCTCACGTCAATGCAGATCCATTGACCTTTTTCCGAATCAAGCTCTTCAATAATCAAATCAGGGCCGACTCGAGTCGTACGTCTTACTGGATTGATCATATCGCTTTAGCCATGTCAGGTGCAGGAGTTAGTACAACTTGTAGTTGAACTTCAGCTGTAGCCTTAGATTCATCATCAGTGTTATACCATCCTTTCCAAGATGCAAAGTGACGCCAGTCCCGACCACCGAGAAGAGCCAAGAGGTCGCACCATGCAAGCTTATGGTACTCAGTCTTACTGTCCACGGTTGTTCGTCTCTGGATCTGAACGCGTACTTCGCGTCCGTCAGATACGATAGGTGCACCATCTTTGGTGACCAATGCATGATGATAGACGTCTGTAGGACGTGGTGCTATCAGCAGGTCAGCCAGTTCAGGCAGTCCGAGTTGCTTCCGCTCAGTGTCGTCGAGCAGACGTGCAGTGCGCTGTGTAGTGCGTGCTGCAAGGTTAGTGGCTTTTGCCATGTGTGTGTGAACGCAGTGCGATTCTATTTTACGAGCAGACAACATCGTCTGACTCGTCCGCATTGCGCTACCACATCGCTGCTTGTTAATTTTGCGTGGGGGGGACCTGCTCGAACTTGAGAGAGCGGGGGGTGCCGCGCTAAGTGGTCTTCACACTCACTACCCCAGAGTAAAAGGGGGGGGCTTATATATAAAGGGGGAGGGATACCCCGGCGATAAATGACAGGGCCATACCTGCCTTGCGCATTAACACTTTGTAAGATGTTTTACGACGATCTAACTCAGTGGTGTATTGCTCAAACAATTGAATTAAGTTTTCAATTTGTTTTTGATGGGATTTACGATCTTCCATAAGAAGCTTGAGGTCAGCTTCTATTTTACGAATTCGTTTACTGGATACCCCTACGAGCATATGACTAAAGTTATTGTTAAATTCTGACAAGCGCAATTATTCTTTCCAACGGCGATTACTTGTTACATTACAAAAATGGCGATACTAGATTACGAATATTATGGGTACGATAATGATGTTTATTCAGCGTGGTCTTGGCCGGGTTGTTCTATAGTAGTAGTACAAAATAAAGTAGGGAAAATTGTTATAATTGACGTAGTAATGGAGCCACTGACTGAATTTGATGGCGATTAAATATATTGGTTTGAAATTTTTTCGCTTCGCTCATGTTGTGTATGTTAAATCCATATGTTACGTTAGAGAGACAGGACAGTAATAATGGAGGCAATTAAAGTGGGGATTCGATACAAGCTTTTTAATTTTAAAAGCAAAGAGTATCAAGAAATTCAGTTTACAGAAAAGGCAGACGGCAAGTATGTTTCAGGAACAACTAACGAAGAAGTAGTTGATATGTTAATTGATCGTTTTTACCAATTAAATAAAAAACGATTTAGCACAGAAAATCAAGTTGTTATTCTTTTGCTTAAATGCATTAGACAGCAGCTTGGAAAACGTTTAAGCAGAAAAATTGATAACGTAAAAAAGTATGGCGAAACTGAAGGTTCAAGTAGCGCTGAATAAAAACAACTATGTAGTTGAGTATTTACAGCTTCTCAACGGCGTGCTAAACCTAACAGGCACTGAGCTTAAGGTGTTAGCAGAGTTTATTGAGTACGATGCGCGTGTTTGCGGGCAAGCTTTAGCTCGAAAAATTGTAGCAAAACGGCTAAACATGAAAAATGTGGCTGTGCTAAATAATTACATCAAGTCTTTAAAAGACAAAGGATGTATTTACAAGGATATTACTGGAGTATATAAATACAACAGTTTAGTCTGTCCTAAAGAAAAGCTAACTAGCATAGAGTTTGAAATCCAGAATGATTGAAGTAAAATTTAACTTTCCTACGGAGCTGGACATAGCATTCTGGTATTTAGATAAACAGTTCCAAAGGTTTAAAGATGAGGGTGTAATATTCCCTAATCACGAAATAAGTTTTAGCGAAGATGAAATATCTATTTTACTATGGTATCCTGATGATGATGATGAGAATGGAGGAGATGACGGAGGTGGCGGAGATGATCCTTTATGGCCTTTACCAGAAGATCCAATCCCTACGCTCACTTATTCTATAACAGGATACCTTCCAAGCTTTGATACATATGAAGAATAAAGCTGCTATACCCTTATTATTACTTCTTTTAATTATTTGTGTTGGCTAGAAATAAATTAAAATACGAGGTATACAAAGAAATCCAAAAGGAGATTGGAAGCAGTATTGCGGAGATTGAAGGAGTTGTAGATAGTCAATTTTTATTTATTGCAAAAATCATGGCAAAAGGATTATTTGAAAGTATACGACTTCCCTATTTTGGACGGTTTTCAGTCAATCCTTACAGGCTGAGACGCTTAAACATTGAAAAAGGTAAAAAAAGAATAAATGAGTCTGTTTAAGCTAGAAGGATTTCAGGTTATTGTTGATCCTGAAATAAAGATTATACTAGAATTTTCTAAACTTATAGCAGAGGATAAAGATCGAAACAAAAAACTTGCAACAAAATGGTTTGGATACATCTACCACATGTACGACTATAAGTCACCATACCAGTTGTATGAAGAAAAAGAACGACACATTAGAGTTTGTAAGGATGTAGATTTACCTGGAGACTTTAAATCTTCGCAGCGTATGCTTGCTGCGATTAACAAGTATAAAGAACTTCAAATTACACCTACAGTACAAACATTACTTACGACAAAACAAGCTTTAATCAGTTCCGAAAAAGCAATTAATGCGCTGACTCAACGTATTGAAACGTTGCTGGCAGCAGACGAAGAAGAAGTAGATACGGTCGGCGAAGCCGTTAAAAACGTAAACAAACTGCTGGATATTGCAGAAAAACTTCCCAAAATTACTAATGTAATTAATGATTTGGAAGAAAAGGTCAAGAAAGAACAAAGCGGAGAGAGCAAGTTACGAGGTGGCGGTAAAAAAGGAATGTTCGAAGACTGATGCTAGCAAACACTGAATACTTTAGAGAGGCTGCACGTCGGTTTTTAAAACGAGGTATCTATACAGAGGCGCCTCCAGGTAGTCAAGAATTCTTTAATTACTGGACAGAAGAACTAGATCGCTGCAAAAACGGATATACTGTAGGCGATACTACCATTACGGGACACCATTACTTTTATTTAAACTACTGTCAAATAAAACTAACAGAAGAAATTAAGGGTAGATCTGCTACTAAAAGTATTGCATTTCCGCATTTCTGGGACGGAGATTACGAATATTTTTGGTTAATGGAAATAGCCAGAAATGGCATTACGCCAAAAGCGTTAGACAAGCTTTATCTAAGCACAAAAGTAGAAGACGAATGGTTAGGAGGCGGCCATCATTTAATTGTATCAAAGGCACGTCGTAAAGGATTTTCATATAAGAATGCAGCAGTTACTACTAACACTTACAACACTGTAAAAAACAGTTACACTTTACTTTGCGCGTTTGACAAAAAGTACTTGTACCCAAAGGGCATCATGACTATGGCTGCGGCTAATATGGATTTTATTAATGAGCATACAGGATGGGCTAAACGCCGAAGTATGATCGATAAACAAAATCATAAAAAAGCAAGCTACCTAGAATATTTAAACGGACAAGGCGTTGAAAAAGGATACAAGTCTGAGGTTGAGGCTATTACCTTTAAAGACAACCCAGATGCTGCGCGTGGTAAAGACGCAACTCTTGTAATATTCGAAGAAGCAGGAGCTTTTTCTAATTTGAAAAACACATTTATGGCAACCCGTCCAACAGTAGAAGACGGTGGAATTACTACAGGCCAGATGATTATTTTTGGTACAGGTGGTGATATGGAAGGAGGAACTATAGATTTTGAGTCTATGTTTTACAATCCTACGCCTTATAACTTATTGCCAGTTAGCAACATATGGGATGATGGAGGAGAAGGGACTCATTGCGGCTGGTTTTTTCCATCTTATAGAAACAAGATTGGCTTTATTGATAAAGATGGCAATAGCCTTGAAGACAAAGCCAAGTTTCAAGAAGAGAATGAACGTTCAAGAATAAAAACAGAAACAAAAGATGTCGCAGTTTATGACAAACATATTACAGAGTATCCGTGGAAACCTAGAGAAGCCTTTTTACAAACTAGTAATAATGTGTTCCCTACTGCCGCCCTTGTGGATCATAGGGGCCACATCATCCGCACAAAATCTATGCAACATGTTGGCACAGCCGGGTTTCTCGTAAATACAAAAGATGGTTTAAAGTTTAAACCTTCGGAAAGAGCGCGTCCTGTATCAAAGTTTCCTCACCAGAGAGGAGATGACATTACAGGATGTGTAGTTATGTATCAAGCTCCATATCGTAATGAAAATGACCAGGTTCCCTCAAATCTATACTTTATTGCGCATGACCCTTATGCTCATGATACTTCTACTGGTAATTCTCTTGGATCGGCTTATGTGCTTAAGCGTCCTAATCCTTTTAGTAAACCAGATGACATGATTGTAGCTTCATACGTAGGACGTCCTGAAACTCAGGACGATTACAATGAAATTCTATTTAATTTAGCAGAATACTATAATGCTAAAATTGGATTTGAAAATGATCGAGGTGAGGTAATTCCGTACGCAAAACGTACAAAAAACCTGCATCGTCTTATGGAAGAAGTTGAAATTTTCGATCGTTCAAATAACTTTAAAGCAAAGGCTTTAGGACGTAACTACGGACTTTCTATGGGAAGTAAGCAGCGTAAAGCTCAGGCTGTCTTATATTTAAGGGACTGGTTAAAAGATAAAAGAAGTAAAAACGAAAAGGATGAATGGAAGTTAAACTTGCATAATATTTATGATGTAGGTTTAATTGATGAGCTTATTAAATGGAACGACCAGGGCAACTTTGACCGCGTTTCTGCTTTGTTAATAGGAATGTTTTTTATGGTTGATTTATATAATAAACCGGTAGTAGAACAATCAGTAGAGAGTACAAACGGGTTCTTTGACCGCGAATTATTTGTCTAATGGCACACAATCACATACCAAAACAAAAAGTCTCCACTGCTAAAAAAACAAAGCAATGGGGTATCGATTGCGTTAAAGGCTTTATTAAAGAGTCTACGTTTAGCGCAACTGGTAAACACGATTTACTTAAGCTTTACGAAGCTTATAATGGTCAAATGCGAGAGAGTGATTACAACTATGTTGTTAATCCTTACAACTCTAGCTCTGGCAAGAAACGTAATTTTCCTGCAAAACTTCGAAACTATAATATTATTAAACCAGTTATTGATCTTCTTATTGGAGAAAAAACACAACGCCCTAGCAACTATATGGTTACCGTAAGCAATTCGGATGCTGTATCTAAAATGGAGAGTGAAAAGCAAAAAGAAATTTTAGCTAATCTCCAAGAAATGTTTATTCAAGAAGTGCAAAAGCAAGGAGTTGATTTAGGTATGCCAGAAGCAAAGCCTAAGACTCCTGAAGAAATAGAAAACCACTTTAATAGTTCTTATCAAGACTCAAGAGCTGTTGTAGGTCAACAGGTTTTAAACTACTTAAAAGATAAGCTAGACCTTGAAGATAAAATGCAAAAAGGTTTTTTAGACTGGCTTGTAACAGGGTATGTGTACAGTTACAAAGGTATTTGCATGGATGAGGTTGAATATGAAATTGTCAGCCCTTTAAATATTGATTTTTCTAAAAGCCCAGATATAGAATTTATT
>PDMX01005702.1_pt1 | contig 13916 bp, 23 predicted proteins | sample 1515501 | NCBI WGS metagenome assembly PDMX01 (sample SAMN07343022, study PRJNA328102) | Marine metagenome, whole genome shotgun sequencing project. | biome: marine; feature: bay; material: water; isolation source: viruses from water sample < 0.22 micron filtered, nuclease treated ...
TAGTCGACCAGCGCGTCGTCGACCATGATGCCGTCGCGGTCCTGCCTGGCGAAGATGATGTTCATGTCTCGGCCCGCATCTAAAAACAACTTGCCCCGGATCTCGTCTGCCGTGACGTTGTAGTGCATCATCGCCGCCGCGACCCTACGCTGAAGCTCCTCGAGCGGATCTTCGAGATTGATGATCCACACGTTGCACGGCTCGTGCACGGGCTCACCGAGTAGCGGCCTGCCTGTGCATATTGCCAGCGCCTCCACGATCTGCATAGACGTCTTGCCTACGCCGCCGGCTGACGCCAACACGGACACGTTTGACCGGATGTAGTGCTGGCCGTAGATCCAACGCCGCGCCGGTATGCTCGCCGGATCAATTGGATCGTATGGCGTCGGGTAGCTGCGCTCAGACTGCGCGATCTCGGCCTGCACCTGCGCGACCGGCTTAGCAAGTGCCAGCGCCTCACGCAATTTTTCGGCGGACGTCTCGCGCAGGTAGTCGTTGGCGTCTTTAACGCCCTCGACGCCCAGCATGTCGAACCGCACGACGTGCACGTCGGTGCTGCCGTCGCCGCGGAGCACGTCAGCCACAGCGTCCACGTCCAGGTCCGGGTCGGCGCAGATAGTCACGTCGGACGCGCGTGGCACCGGGTAAGTTGACATGCCAGCCTTGCCGAATGTGCACACGACCGTAGCCTCGTCTCCGACCGCCTGATATACGCTCAGTGCGTCCTCCGGACCCTCTGCAATGATAATGACGCCACCCTCATGCTCATCTCCGATCCGCATTACATTTCCAGAAATGACGCCCCTGCTGTATTTTGTAATGCCATTGTGCTCTCGCTTCTGGCCCTCGGGCGTGAGTAGCACGCTCTGCACGCCGCACACTTCTCCCTCCGGACTGAGCGCCGGAAACATAATTGCGGGGCCGTCGTATATATTCGGATTAAACCGCGCCGCCTGCGTGGCTGAGCTGGCTCTCAGGCCGCGAGAGTTGAGATATAGCAGCGCCGGCCGCACGGCGTCGGTGTTGTCGCGCGAAATTCTGACGCCGCGCTCCCAGATCTCGCGGGCCTTGCGCATCTTTTCCAAGCGGCTTTCGTCGTCACGGGCCAGCACCTCTTTAGCGGCCAATCGCGTCATCAGGCGCTCGAACTCTGACGGCGTGTACGGCAGCGCGTCGGAGTTTTCGAGCTCTTTCGGGCTGTCGCCACCGCGCTTAAATCCGCTGCCGATCGTCGCCTTAATCTCGTGATCTTGCAGGCCCATATTCTTAGCCGCGCTGTGCAGCTCCATTAGCGCCGCGTCCAAGTTAGACGGCGCCATGTGCGCGTGGCGGCCTAAGCTGAATGCGGCCTTGTTTAAAATTTCGTTGCGGCTTCCCTTGATCGCACCGGCCACGTCGGCCACTGCGCTCTCCGCTACTTTACTGAAGTATCTCTCACTCATAGTTTCCACCCTGCAAGTTTGGCCGCCCACCTAAGCAGGCGGCCACGTTACTAAAATCCAAAGTCGTTCTTTTTGGACGCGACATCTGCGGTCGGCGCTGACGTCTCAGCGGGCGCCGTTACGGGTGCTATTACGGGCGCCTCTGCTGCTTCCGGGTGCTCAGCGCCGTTCTCTGGGCGGTTTATCCACTTCGATATATTGAAGCCCACGTCGTAGCTGGTGCCCTTGCCGATCACGATTGGCGTCGAGCTTGTGACCTGTACGATCGGGATTTGCGTCGCAAACTCGGGAGCTTGCTCACTCTGGTTGTATAGCTTGGCGATAAATTGGCCGAGGCCATACGAGTTGCCGCTGAACGACGCCTCACGACCGTCGGAAAGCCAGCACATAACCTCGAACCCCTGTTTGTACACCTCGCTTGGGCGCTCGATCTTCTCGGATGGCGACGGCCAAGGCTGCCAGTCACGCACGCCCACGTCGATGTGCAGCCACCCGAACTGTACGTTTTTAATGTCGACAGCGATACCACGGAGCATATCTATGGTCTCGTCGCCGGCCTCCGTTTTCACCCACCAGCGGTTTTGCGGTAAATTTGATCGTATGAATAGTGAGCTCCCAGAGCCCTCTGAACCTGATCCGAATGATATTGGCATGTGTTGTCTCCTAGACTATGATTGCCGTTTTTCAGTCAATCTGACTGAACTTGAATGAGTAGCGCGGAATTTGGATCGTTTTCAAGTCCCCAAAATCGTAGCCCCACTCGTTACTCTCGCTCGCCTTGCGATATTTCTCGAGAGCGTATTCGACTGCGGCCTTCCCCTCGTCGAGGCTGGCCCAGTCCAATTCGTATATGCCCACCAGGTGCGGGCGTGTCTTCTGAACCGCTATGAAGATGAAGCGGTCGATCTCAAAGCCCGCATTTTCCATGCAGCGCCTGTAAAACATATCTTGGATGTGATACCCCAGGTTGGCGCATTGCTTTGCAAAGCCTTCAGGGTCCGATGCGATCGTCGTCTTCAGATCTATCAGCGCGCCAATGTCCCGGCGCCACCCGTCAGGGCGGCACCGCATCTCGACGCCGGTCGACGGATCTTTGCTGAATACGCTGGCCTCGCAGACAAGGTCGCCGGTCAGCAGCTCCGCGGCGGCCCGGTTTGAGCGCACCGCTTCGGCCATATCAGCAGTCAGGCGGTAGTCTGCCTCTGTGAGCAGAAGTGCGCCCTCCTCTTCGGCCTCCAACTTTTTGCGCTTCCAGTCAAGCCCCCGACGCGTCTCTGGTCCGCACCATATACTGGCCGCGTTCTGCGGCTCGAATACCAGCGTGTGCGTGGCTGTGCCCACGTCAAATGCGGGGCTGCTCTTAAACTCGCCATACTTATATTCGGCCGGCGATCCCAGAGCTATCGTCTTGGCGCCGCTCGCGCTAAGTGATGGCTCGAGGTGATAAGCCTCGTTGGTCATGTCAAATTTTACAGTCATCTCTCTCCCCTCCCATACGCGGCAATAAGTAAGCTCTCGGCGCGGTGCTCGTCCTTCTTGCGCTTCAGCCGCAGCGCAAGATCAGGGAACCACTGCTGCGCCTGCCTGCGCGCGGCGTCCTTATCTTTCGGCAAGTTCATGCTCGACTTCCACTTAGCCGGCCTGACCTCGCTGTACGGCCGGCCGGATAGTGCGGCAGTCGTGATGATCTGGCCGTAGGCAAATCCCAGCTTAAACACTGAAACAACGCCCTGCTTGGGCATGGCCTGCTGACGCTCAAGCCAAATATGCTGCACCGGCCCGGCGCTGTTGATGATTTCGAGCAGCGCGATCACGTCGACGCCGCCCTCAGTGTAGACCGGCAGGTCGTGCACCTCAGCAAAACCGTCGCCCAACAGCGCAACGCCGCCGGTGCGGTATCCCGGATCAATGCCGATCGTTATCATACTCGACCTCACGTCCGGCGCTCGACATCATTTCGATTACAGCGTTCTCGACGAGCAATGATATACTCATGCGCGTGTCTCGACTGTGCTCACGCAGCGCGTCGGCCACCTCTGACCGTATTCTCGGACCTATTTGTTTCAACTCATATCGCATGTGGATCCCTCCAGTTGTTTAATCAGTGTTAACAGGATGTGCGTCAGGGTCAAGTACGCTCGCGATATTTCTTTTCTGACGACCCCGTGTTAATATGTTCTGACGCAGCTTCGGAGCTTGACATGGAAATGGACGCGATTTTGAATATACTTTTTGGAGCTGTCATCGCCGGGATTGGCTGGTGGTTAAAGGCACAACGAGAAGAGCTCGATCGCCTCCGCATCTTACTTAACCGGACCCGTGAAGAGATAGCCAAGGAATATGTAACTAAATCGGATAGTTCCGAAGTGCTTTCTCAAATTATGAATAAGTTTGACCGACTTGAAGAAAAAATGGATCGCCTAATAGAGAGGTAGACCCCTTTGGAGAGGTTAGATGATTGACCCGATCACTGCTGTTGGCTTAGCCACATCCGCCTTCAACATTCTCAAGCAGGGAATATCTGCTGGCAAAGACATCCAGGAGATGAGCGGAACCTTAGCTAAATGGGGTTCCGCTTTTTCTGATTTTCAATACGCAGAAGATAAGACAAAAAACCCTCCGTTTTACAAAATGATGAGCGATAATTCTGCAAATGCTATAGAAATCTTCGCCCAGAAAAAGAAGATGGAGGCCATGCGCAAGGAAATAAAAGACCATATATCATGGACTTACGGGCCAAGTGCCTGGGAAGAGGTGCTATCCATTGAGGCAGAGATGCGGCGGATCCGCAAGGAACAGGCTTACAAAAAGCAAGAGGCAATCGACAGCGCTATCAATTTTATTGTTGGCACAGTGATATTTGTTATTGCTGGTGCTGGTGTTGTCACGGGATTTTATTATCTGGGTCGCTATCAGGGGAAGTGGTAATGTGGATATTGGTATGGTTTCAAATAATGAACAACAACGTGACGCACTACGAACTTGGTCAATTTGGGGACAGTAGCGCGTGCGCGCGTGCAAAAGATGAGGCGAGCGTCCTTATCACTAACTCCAACATAGTGACTTATTGCTTTGAGGTTATACCAGAATAAAAAGGGCGATTACGTTGTGTATGACAAATCTGGAAAAGTTGTTATAATAACGCACCACAAACGCTACGCTGTAGATTACGCTAGGAGTATAGAAGATGCCGAATGAATTTGATCTGAACGGCAATGGCGAAATTGACCCGATAGAACATGAGATCATGCTGGAAGACCGCCGCCGCCGCATGGAGGACTCTGATGCAAAAAGAGATGCACAGAGGCGCATGACGTGGTTTTCCTTATCTGGGATGGTTCTATACCCTTTCGTCATTCTAGCTGCTTCTTTGTGGGGCTTAGAGACCGCTGCGGGTCTATTGGCTGACATAGCGGCGGTTTATGTTATCGGAGCATCTGGTATCGCTGCCGCTTATTTTGGTTTTAATGCAATGGAGAGTAAAAATGCTGCAAGCACTGATAGGTCCGGTAGCTGAACTGGCCGGCGGATGGCTAAAGGGTAAGGCGAGCGCACAAGCTGCGTCTGCCAACCTCAAGCTCGTCGAGGCCGAAGCCAAAGCTACAATAATGAAATCAGCCGCTACATCTGAAGCGGATTGGGAGCGCATAATGGCGCAAGGATCGCAAAACAGCCTCAAGGATGAATGGCTGGTTGGCTTATTCAGCATTCCTTTAATATTGTCGTTCTGTGGTGAGTGGGGGCGTAAGACGGTGGCTGATGGTTTTGCCGCGCTGGCTACCATGCCAGAGTGGTATCAATATACGTTAGGCGTAATTGTAGCGAGTAGCTTCGCAGTACGGTCAGCAACTAAATTCTTCGGAGGCAAGAAATAATGTTTCTGGCGGTCTTGCTCATATGCTCAACTCCGCAAGTGCAGTCGTGCAGGGCGGTCGCAAACGCCAAAAAAATATGGTATAGCAAGGCCGAATGCCAGGCGGACACAATGAACTTGGCGCTCGATTTGGTTGACAAGGGCTTTGCTGTGAGGCCGTATTGTTTCAAAGTGGGGGAAAGCACATGAGCAAAACGACACCAGCTAAGGGCAAGGCGCGCGTGAAAGTCACTGCCAGCGGTCGAAAAGTTAGCTACGGCCAGGCTGGCAAGGCGAAGGGCGGCGGCTCTCGAGTAAAGCCCGGCACGAAAAAGGGCGACGCGTATTGCGCGCGCTCTGCGGCGCAAAAGAAGAAGTTTCCAAACGCCGCCAAGGATCCGAACAGCCCGCTCAATCTTTCGCGTAAACGGTGGAAGTGCAGCGGCACAAAATCAAAGAGGAGTTAATGGGATGTCACTTTATAAAAACATTGCCAAAAAGCGTGCGCGCATCAAAGCCGGAAGCGGCGAGAAAATGCGCTCGCCCGGCACCGCAGGAGCGCCAACGGCCAGTGCATTTAAAAAGGCTGCCACGACGGCTAAGAAAAGACCTAAATCGAGGAGAGCATAATGGCTTTTAAACTATCTCAGCGCAGCCTCGGACACCTCGAGGGCGTCGACGATCGCCTAGTGTCAGTCGTTAAGGCTGCAATCGGGCACACCAAAGTGGACTTCGGTGTCATATGCGGCCTGCGAACAATAGGCGAGCAGCGAGTGCTTGTGAAGAAAGGCGCGTCCAAGACGATGAAGAGTAAGCATATTGAGGGGCTTGCAGTCGACCTCATGGCCTACGTCGGGTCGAGGGCGTCATGGGAGATCTCTCTTTACGATGAGATCGCCGACGCCATGAAGCGCGGCGCACAGGACGTCGGGGTCTCAGTGTGCTGGGGCGCGGCGTGGTCTGCCAAGGGCCACCCATATCCATTCGATATGACAAAGTGGGACGGATCAATGGAAGAGGCGTACAACAGCTATGTCGACACCCGCAGAGCGCTCGGGAAAAGGCCGTTTATCGACGGACCTCACTTTCAGCTTATTGTCTAAGCTCGTCAAATGGCCGCTCAAGACCAGAAGGCCAGCGCGGCTGTAGGCCGGGCGGGGGAACACTTAGCCCTCGCTCACCTTTCCCTCGCTGGATATTCTTGCACGTTGTGTCAAATCAAAAACCACGATGCGTATATACAAACGGATACACGCGTCCTAACTTTACAAGTCAAGACCGCCAGCAAAACACACGGAAGCAGCCAGAGCCACAAATTCTACACGCCCAAAAAGGGCGCCGCGATGTCTGACGTGTTTGCGTTTGTTTCTATAGATCTTAAAGCTGTAGTTTTCCGCCGGGGCGATGAGCTTTCAACCGTTACAACATATGTTACAACAAAAGAGTTTTTGGAGGAAAATCAGTCCATGCAAAAAACATTTGAAAGTTTTAAATAGCCGCTTGTGGGCCAGCTTGGGTTTGATTAGAAAGTTTGAGTGGGTAGCTTCCACCTGCAAGATAAATCACCTCACCACGGGAATGGCGGTTGTTTACTCCAGGAGGCGTTGCTGCCAAATGCGTCACATTCGACTTCAACGGCTACCCACGCGACCTTAGCACATAAATCCGGTCAAAGTCGCAACGAGCAGTGTGCCCACGGCGAAACCGATGCCAACGCCAATAAGGCCGGCCAAGTCAACTCTATTCATTTATCGTCCTCCTCGAATAGCCCATCATAAAGCGCCTCGATCGGCTGCTTGCAATACACCCACCGCCATTGAGGGCTCTTCGCCCCGACGATATTGACGCTATCTCGCACGCGATACAGCTTTTTAGCCATGGCCATATTGTTAAGATAAGACGCCGTTCGAGGTATGCTCTCTCCAAGCATGTCAGCCCCCTGTGCGGCCGTTACGCGCTGGCCTGGCAGGAGCATGCTAAATAGCTCTTCACCCCTCCTAATACCGTACTGCCTGCGCCTCTCCGCCACTTCTATGGCGCTCCGGTGCTGGCTCGACGTCTTGCGCGCGCTGCACGGCAACGGACCTCGGCTTCCCAGTTTGTGCTGAAGTTTCTCAAACTCCAGAAGGCAGTGGGCGTAAGTGATCTCGTATCGTTGGTGCTTATCTGTGATGCCCTCGAGGCTTGCTTTCAGTCTTTGCTCTGGAGATCTTGCAAAACGATTTTCAGCCGATCTATCAGCAGCGCCTGCTCCTCCAGACGTTGGTGCAGATTGTATCGTACTGTAGTCTTCGGGTCCGTCAACATTATTTGCGTCACTCTTTGCAGCCTGTTCACGATAGTAGCTACTATTGGGTCCATGTTCTCGCTTCTTTCGGGTTAAAGTTATGTTTAGCTTTTTACAGATGTGTACTACAGAGGAGGGCGAAATGTGTAGCAAGTCGGCGACTTCTGTTTGAGACATGCCCTGCTCCGCGCAGGACATGACGTGACGGCTCAGAGCCTCGGGATCATACTTCACGATGACTTCTCCGGGCGCTGCGCCACCAGCTCCCCGCCGCAGGCCGCATATCCGGCCAGGTCCACCCAGTTATCTGCGTGGCCCACGTTTGATTTGAGGCGTGCGATCTTAATTTGTGCGCACATAATTGCGCAATCTGCGGCGGTTACTTCGATCCCCAAGTGGATGCTCCAGTACGCCGCGATTGTGGAGAAATTTTCCTCCATGTCGCCGTGCGTCGCGGCACGGTCTTTGGTGATGCACTCGCTCGCCATGTCGAGAATGTCGGAACGTGAGTAGTTGTTAGCCATGTTACGCATTATTTAATCCTCCATATACGATAAGTGCCATCATAAGAGCCATTATCTTTAATCTTTCGTATTGTAGTTTTAATTTTAATTCTTCTTGCTATACTGATGACAGCACTATGAAATTTTCTGCTGTCGCTTTCTACTACAATGCTTTGACTGACTTCCATTTTTTCCAGAGCCTTTGCAAGATCTGATTTGCGAGTACTTTCTATCTTGCCTTCTGGTAATGGTATATTTGACTCTATAAAATATGACATTGTGTTCTCCTTAGATTACGTTGTGTATTGGACGCGCCTTCGGGCGCATTGGTTCGTCGGAATGGGTGGCCACTGTGCAGGCGACTAGCAGCCCGCACAGCGATGTCCAGGCGATCAGGATCGCCCAGTCTTGTTTTGTCGGCATCACTTCAAGAGCTTTCGCACGTCTGTGCACCATATCGTTTGGGACGCTCTGGACTGACCGCTTGTTTTGTATATCTTGGCGCATGAGACCTCGCCCAGAGTAAACATATTATTCAACACCGTCCCGGCGTCACTGTTTTCGACGCCAGCGAAAATGGCCAGCTCTGACGCCAGAAACGGGTCTGAGAAGTGTGTGATGGCGGCGCGAACAGTATCGGAGATTGTCTGGGCAGATGCCTCTCCAGCGTCTTCCTCGGCGACCTCATAGGCCACCTCGTCCGATAAATTGTCGGGCATGCCAAAGTCAGCTCCCTCAATAAACGTAACAAACCAAGGCGTTTGACCCTTGGGGTCGTTGCGGTTTTCGACGACGCCGGCGCGATATGTGCGGCCGACCTCGATGCTGATAGCCGATACGACAGAGTTAGGCACATATGCCTGTTCAAATGTGTCGGTCAGCACGGCAAATGCGTGATAATCGCCGGTGAAAGTTGCTGTGATTTCTTTGAGCATAATGCTCTCCTTCTGGGTTGGTGGGGGCCGCAGCCCCCGGTTGGGTTAAACTTTTGCGGATTTCAATATACCTGACTTGCAGGCTTCACGGTTCCAATCGGCTGTTCCGATAACGTGCCAATCCCATTGAGTTTCAGCCTCTGGGTGGCCAATGTGCCAAGTTACCGAATACTCGCCTGTGCAAAAACAAATTGCGCCAACGCCAAAATCTTCTGCTGTAATGGCGCGGTCTTCGTTTTTGCCCCGGCTTGTAGCTGCGTTGACCCAAGACCACTTGATCCCAGCCTCGCCGCCAGCAACAGGCTTAACATTGCGGGGATTAGCCAGTTCTACCTTAAACGTGCTGCCGTTTTTCTCAACGAGCCAACCGCCAGTAGAATTGGCGATTGTGATGTCGCCAAGCAAGTCGCCCTTGGTGCCGTTTGTGAAATCGAATATTTTCATGTTTATTTCTCCAGATCCGGTGGGAGCCGCAGCTCCCCGTGTTGCGTTAAAGATTAATTTCGTTGACCCAGATGCCATAGACCATCTTTTGAGAGCTATCGAAGGTGTCTTGTGGTACGCCCTCAACGACAGCGCAGTAGTGCTTAGACATGCGAGCGATGCAAACGCCCTCTGTGTCAGCAGCCTTGCACTTACGCCCGTCAAACTTAGGCGCAGCCATCCAGAACCAGCCGTGCTTGTTAAGCACTTTTTCATAAACAGATTTAGGCAATCCGTTTCGAGCTGACTTTTTATTGCCAGCATCCTTGTTGGCTTGAGCCAACTCTTTGTAGCAGGCGTCATAGTCGAGGCCCAGCGCGATTGACATGGCGCGGACGCCGCAGTCGCCTGCGGAACCCTTGCGGCCAGAGGCGGCACGGCCACCATCGTTGAATGTGAAGTTTGGATTAGTCATGTCCGTGTCTCCTTTGTTTCTGTCTATATTGTTAACATAGGGGTAACACACACCCCCTGCAAGCACAAAATGTTCACAAAGCGAAAAAAATGTTATAGGGTGCCAGAGTGACATTCATGGAGGATCACATGCTAGACGAACAAACCAAAGAACTGGTGCGCAACCTCAACAATCCGCACCGGGTCGTAAACATCATGGCGTTGTTTAAATTTTGCGAGCAGGCGGCGACCATCATCCAAGACCAATCGGCGCAACTGCACCGCGCGGCCGCAGACGCGCTTGAGGCGCAGCCTAAGAAGACTACGCCTAAAAAGTCTGCTACGAAGTAGCGGTTAGCGGGGGCCGGTCAGCATCTCATATGGAGTTGGAAGGCCGGCCGCCTGCGCCGACATGCCTGCGCCGAGCAGACTGCTCGTAACTGTAGACTTTGTCGCCTCTCCAGCTTCTCTGGCTGCCTGTATCCCAGGAGCTGCGCGCTCCATAGCTTGAGCCTGGCGCATCAGATCGTCTGGTGTCATGCGGCGGGATAAAACCGGAGCTAACTGCTCTTGAGCGGCGCGTATGCGATCCGCCTGACCGCCTCCAGACAGCAATAGGTCCGACGCCATCGCAGTCGGCGCGCCCAGTAATCCCTGCTGCCCAATACGCTCACCTACAGTCGGGGTGATTAACTCCTCAAAGCGCTTCTGCACCGCCTGTCGTATTGCCGTCTTGGAGTTTTGAGCGACAGAGGCCGCCATAATCATAGCGTCGCTGGCTTCTCGGATCTTGTTTGACATTTTCTCAAATCCGACATCGCCAAGCACCATTTGCATCTTTGTGGCCACGGCTCGAGTATTCATCGCTTTGAGCTGCGCCAGCGCCTCGACCACTTCGGCGTCGGTGCGCTTGGACGGGTTTATTTTTGCGTTTGCGGCAATTTCTTCGAGGCGGTTTCTCAGTGCAGTCCTGACTTGCTTCAACTCAGTCGGCCCCATGACATCCAAGGCGATTTGCACTTCCTCGCGCGTCACTGACGGGCTCAACAGGTCTGTGCCAAGATCCGCCGCAATTTTCTGGTCGATGGCATCTTTACCAGCCGCACGCGCCGCTCCATAGTCTGGGCTGACTTCGTCAAGAGCGTTTCGCATTTGGATAGCCAGAGCAGTCTTGGAGCGATAACCCTCGATATCGCCAGACCTCTTGAGCTCTTGAGCCCGACTGTGCAGGCGGCGCGTGACGTAATCCAGAGTTTCAACAGTCGGCGTCCGCATGGCGATGTAATTGCCGTCGACGTCGTATGTTATCTCTACGCCCTCTTTGCCTTTCAGTATTTTATTCGCCTGCTCCTCGCTGACGCGCGTCGGCACCATGTAATCGAACTCTCCGCCAGCCTCGCGCATTAACGTGGTGGCGCCGGTTAAGTCTTCTGGGGCGACCCGAGTGTATAGGTCAAGCACAGTGTCAGAGGCGTCTTCACCAGGTGTTATTTGAGACGTGTATGCGCTGCCGTACAGCTCACGGCGCGCTTGGGCTGTGTCAGCCATGATATCGGCCTTCTGCCCAATCTTTCCGGCGGTCACAGGCCCGAGCACATCATCCAGCGTGGTCGACAAATCTCGTGATGCGGCCAGAGATGTCTCGTTAAGGTTTGACCGGACCACCGCCGCACCCTTGCCCGGAGTGTTTGCCACTACGTCAAGCAGACTTGACATATTGGGTCCGAGAGTTGCCAAGTTGCCGTATGGGGTGTTGGCCGCGACTGTGGCGCCGAAGCCGTCAGCCTCCACTGCGTCTTTGATTAGTTTTCGCGCGTCACCCTTTGCGCCAATTTTGTTGATCTCAGACCGAACAGGCATCTCCGCCTTTAGGCGACTAATTCCGCCGGCGATTGAGCCAATGATCGGGGCAATAGCTCCAGCGGTAGCGCCAAATATGCCGCCGACTTGCGCCTGCTGAGCGGCCTCTTCTGCTCCGCCTTCACCGTAACCTGCGATAGCGCCTTCTGCGGCGCCTATGCCGGTTCCGTACCCGACACCCTGGGCGGCACGCCCAAGGCGTGTGGGTGCGTTTATTAAGCGGTCAGCGCCAGACGCCACGCCGGTGGCCACGCCGGTGGCTAGACGGGCGCCGCCCGTCAGGGCCGGATACTGCGCCTCCTGTGATCTCATGGCGGCGCGGATAGTTTCCTCGCTGATAGGTGCGTTTCCAGTAAACTGGCTGCCGAACTCACTAGCCTTAGCTCCGCCCTGCGCAATATATCCGCGCAGCGCCGGTATGCCTCCGCCAACTCCACTGGCAATAGCCGTCAGCCCCTCACCGACGACATCGCGGGACATTTTACCGCCCTCAACTTTTTTGAAATCTCCGCCCTCGCGCATGATGCTGGTTATGGTTCCCTGATCCGCGGACACATATGCGCCCTCTGGGTTCACATAATTCATCTGCCGCGTCTTGCGGTTTTGCGTGATGTAGCCGCCGTCTGGGTACTGCTTCAGCAGCGTGGAGCCTTCGGGGATCGTCGGAGCCTCTTGAGCAGGAGTAAGTCCGATTTTTTCTGAAAAATCGCCAAAGTCCATGTCAGAGTAAAACTTGCCGTGGAGCGCCCGCGCAAGATCCTCGTCGCTCATTTCATTATACTGAGGGTATTTATTGCGGATTTCTTGTATGGAAGCCATGCTTGTACCCTATTATAAAATGTTCAACGGATCTGAGTTGCCGCCTTGCGTGCCCTGACCCGGAGTGTAGATCATCTCGTCGGGAATGCTTTCGCCCTGCATCCTGCGCGAGAAAATATCAACGTAGAAGCGCAGCTCCTTGAGTGCGTTGACGTAGTCGTCGTATCCCTGCATCTGACCGAGGCGAGCCATCGCCTGCTCGGCTTTCTGGCCTTCCAGCTCGGTGATCTGACCGCCGCCCTTCAACTTCTCAAACGCCTGCAAGAACACGTCGCCGCGGATTTGCTTTATCATCTCATTAACTCGGGCCACATTGGGATCGAGGCCAACAGTGGACGCAAACCCCCTGACAATGCCCTCAAAGCCCAGCGCGTCTTCCAAGTTTGGATCATTCATCAGCGCGTCGATACGCGCTATAAGGGCCGCCTTGCCAGCAATTTCCGTCTTCTCAGTCTTCTGGCGATCCAGCTCTTCGATCATCAACTTGGCTGTCGGCCCATCTATCAAGCCCTGCGCCGCCGCGTTGAGTATTTGCTGTCGGCGCACATCCGCATCGCCAGCCCCGCCTGTAAACGCAGACATCATGTCCCTTTGCGACTGCACCGCTTGAGCCTTTCGGCGCATGTCGCTTTGCGAGTTGATCTGCTTGAGCGTGTCTGTGAAGGCGCTGCTCTGCTTTCCCTGCAACGCCATACCGGCGTCTCGCATTGCGCCAAAAGCGAGCATCATCCGCTGGCTGCGGTTCAGATTTGAGAACTGATCCGTCTCGCCTTTTGGTCCGAATATCGTCTCCATGATGCCGCCGCCCTCGGGCTGATTTAGCTGTGCCTGCGTGACAGGCGCTGGCGCGGGGGGTGCGTTCATGACGGTGGGCGCTGCTACAGGATCCACTGCGGGGGGCGCGACTACAGGCGCCGGTGCCGGTGCAGCCGCTACGGCTTGCGCTGGAGCGCTCAGGTCGTCAGAGACGTTTGGCCCTACGTCTGGCTCTAGGTTCAAGGCTCCCATTTCCTCGGCCGTCGCCTCGTCGCCTACAGCCACTCCGTTCATACTGAAACCCATGCCCGCGAGCTGGTTGATCTGATCCATAGTTAGCTTCATGTCTTAGCCCCCGTATCCCATAGCGCCTAAACCTTGTCCCATAGACCCGAGGGCCGCTAAGGTGTTGCCCATGCCGCCAGTTGTCGATGTCCCCGTCGTACTGCCAGGATACGAAGGCAACACCGCTGCACCACCTGTGAGTGCTGTCATCTGTGTCAGGGGGTATTGCTGTTGCAGCATATAGTTCTCGTAAGCAGCGTCCAACTGCGCTTGACTTATGCCCTGTGGGATTGCGCCGGC